>Ga0067045_1002428_pt1 | contig 130181 bp, 126 predicted proteins | sample TerdegcTABiofilm_FD_59184 | JGI IMG/M metagenome (GOLD analysis project Ga0067045, IMG submission 59184) | Combined Assembly of (Gp0054472, Gp0054536) Wastewater bioreactor microbial communities from Singapore -Terephthalate degrading...
ATCGGCAAAGGTTGGAGTGGTAAATGTGTCCTTCAAGGATACCTCCTTCTTGTCATCAGAATGAGGTAATATATCATATATATCAATATGTTACAAGTAATTTCAGGGGAAATTACCGTGCAAAGGTCTTTATTTTGCCTTTTTGGCATAGGCATTGATAATTTCGATTGCGTTGATACCATCCATTTCCTTTACCATCTTCTTTTCCTGTAATATACGCTTCACGACTCATTGTGTCACGGGGTGTATCCTTTCCTCAAACGCATTCTGGTCGATAGGACGAAAAAAATACTCCATCTTCTTGTGTGACACATGATTTGATACATAATCAGGTTATATTTAGGACTATCTAACTAACTCATTAATGTGTATAATAAAAAATATTATTACACATAGGAGACATCAGATGAGAACTAATGTTGTGATTAATGATGACCTGATAGAATCTGCTCTCAAGATTTCAGGTATAAAAACAAAAAAAGGCAGGAGAAGAAAGTCTGAAGCTGTTGGTTCAAATGAAAATCCACGAGAAGATAAAAAGTTTCAGGGGCAAACTTAAATGGACTGGAAACCTTGATGATATGAAGACAGACAAATGATTGTGGTCCATTCATCTGTCTGGATCGACTACTTCAATGGCAGGAAAAAACATCACAAAAGGATTGGCTCGATTCCGCTCTTGAATGGTATCGGTCATAATAGGCGCTTTGATCATGACCGAAGTGCTTCAGGGATTTCAAAACAGTAAAGAGTTCAAGACTGCAAAAAGCCTACTCTTGGGTATACCTTTTATACCAATGGCAGGAAAGACAATAGCCTTACGAAGTGCTGAAAACTACAGGTCTCTTAAGTCAAGAGGCATTACTGTGAGAAAAACTATAGATGTCATAATTGGAACCTTCTGCATGTATTATCAAATACCCTTATTGCACGACGACAGAGATTTCGATCCCATGGTCACATTATTGGGACTCAGGGTAGTTGGGAGCACAGTTTCAGCGAAAGGAAAGACAAATGATAAACAGAAAAATTAATTCGCTTTTATGGATAGGGCTAACTGGTACAATAATTATAGGCACAAGTTTTTTCACAGATGTATATCGGGCATTCTGGGGAGATCGTTCTATATGGTGGACCAATCAGGCTAAGAGATTGTCGGTTGAACAAACAAAGGACAATTTTGAGCTGTACATCGCAGGAAAACTTCTACAGAAACACCTTTCCGATGGGACGCTCCTGGGCATAGATAATAATGGAAAACAGTACCCTATTGTCGCCAAGGACATTGCCGTTCGTTTGAACAATTGGGACAAAATTAAAGCAACAATTTTAGGGTACACAACAATGAGCGGCTTCGGTTTGGGGGTAGTACTCACTTTGCTGGTAACTGGTCTGATTCAGTTCTTTCGCCGCGAAAAAAAATCCCCGCCGGTGCATGGTGTTAATAGCTGAGATAAACGGTTCAGGATGAAATTCATGTCATTTCTGACGCTGGGTCGGCAAACGGAGGATGAAAGATGATAGTTTCGATTTTAGCATTTCTGGTTGTATTTACACTCATTGTACTCGTTCATGAGTTCGGACATTTTTTAGCCGCCAGAAAGTCTGGTGTTCAAGTTTATGAGTTCTCGATAGGCTTTCCCTTCAGCCCACGGTTGTTCACGCTGTTTCATCATAGGGAAACTGCGTTCACCGTGAGGTTACTCCCCTTCGGTGGTTTTGTAAGCTTCTCACAAGAGGGCGGCGAAGACGATACAGCGCTGCTTCGTCTTTCTCACCGGAAGCGTGCGCTTATTCTTTCCGCAGGATCCCTCTTCAACATACTTTTTGCTTTTCTTATCTTCACGCCGGTATTTATGATAGGGAAACATCTTGGCCCTATTGATGCTCTGTTGCTGAGCGTGAAGACGATTTGTGAAATACTGTCCGGAACGCTTATGTTCATTGTAAACTTATTCGCCGGGCACGGCACAATGGAAGGAATATCAGGACCCGTAGGGATTGCCGTAATGGCTGGCAAAGCGGCAGGCAAAGGCATACTGAATCTTTTCTTTTTTACGGGTATATTGAGTATGAGTCTCGGCATAATGAATCTTCTTCCTCTTCCTGCTTTAGACGGCGGACATCTGGTTATGCTCTGCGTGGAATCAATCAGTAGAAAACCTGTGAATCCGAAAGTGTACCAGGTGGTAACGGTTGTGGGCCTTGCTTTGTTCGTTATTTTCACTGTAATAGTGACTTTTCGAGATATCACAAAACTTATTGCCTGAAAAGAATCGGGTGACAACGCATTGACCAAACAGCTTGAAGATCAAATCCTTTGAGTTCAATCTGAGAGAACTGGCCGGTTCCATGGGAGACTATGGAACGCTCTTCCCGTTTGCCATCGGCTACATAGCTGTCTGCGGTCTTAACCCTGCAGGCTTTCTCGTGATGATGGGTATAGCCAATATTGTAACCGGTCTTCTATACCGTCTCCCCATGCCTATCGAGCCCATGAAGGTTCTTGCTGTCGTTGCCATTGCACAGCAATGGTCGCCATCTATGGTTTATGCATCCGGTTTCGGTATGGGTATTGTATGGACGATATTCGCCGTTATCGGAGTTATGAAGTGGATAGCAAAGGTCACTCCTGACCCTGTTATCCGAGGTATTCAGGTTGCATTGGGTATACTCCTTGCTGTTGAGGCAATCAAAATGATATCCACATGGTGGATTCTCGGCATCGTCTCAATTCTCATAGGATTGGTATTGGGAAGGAATCGTTATGCTCCTGCTGCTATCGTGCTTATGGCTCTTGGTGTTCTCATGATGCTCGTTAAAGGACAATTCAATCTTGTCGAGCCCCCAAGACTAACGCTTCCAACTATCACGGGTTTCAGTTTTTCGGAGGTCTGGCAGACATTCCTGCAGGCCGGGCTCGCCCAGATTCCACTTACGGCTACCAATGCAGTTATTGCAACATCAGCGCTGATTAAATCGTATTGGCCGGAAAGGCAGGTAAGCGAGAGTCGCTTATCATTGAATATGGGCGTCATGAACCTGATTCTACCGTTTTTCGGTGGCATGCCGTTGTGTCATGGTGCCGGTGGTTTAGCGGGTCAGTATTATTTCGGCGCACGAACGGGGGGAACAAATATTATTGAGGGATTGATTGAAATTGCCATGGGGTTGTTTCTTGCCGGTTCCATCGCTGGGTTGTTTTCTGTTTTTCCTGTTCCTATCATCGGGGCCATGATGTTCCTTGTGGGAATTGAACTAACGAAATTCGCAAAGGACATCCATTGGGATAAGGACATTATCCCAATGGGAATAACATTGATCGTTTCATTGCTCACCAATATGGCGTATGGCTTTTTAGCTGGGTTTATAGTGTACTATCTAATCCAGATTATTACCAAAGAGAAAGGACAATAAAATGGGATTTGAAATCAATCCAATTGGAATAATCCATACTCCATTCATCAACCTTGAGGGAATGCCGATCCAACCGGCTGGCGCAGCCGGTGTGAAAGGCACCGTTGAGGTGCTCGACAAATATCGTCCCGGCCTGAAGGACCTGGATGGATTCTCTCATATTATCCTTATATATTACTTCCATGGCAGCAGCGGATTTGAACTACACGTGATACCATTCCTGGATTCACAGCCAAGGGGTCTCTTCGCGACCCGTGCACCCAAGCGTCCAAACCCAATAGGCCTTTCCGTCGTACAACTGGACAAGATCGAAAATGGTATCCTTCATATCCAGAACGTGGACATCCTTGATAATACCCCTCTTCTGGATATTAAGCCTTACGTCCCTGAATTCGACGCTCCGAAAAAGGTGCGAACCGGTTGGCTTGAGAAGGCCAAGAAGTCTGCCTCCAGCAGGAAATCGGATGATCGGTTCAAATAAAGCGGCTTACAGCCAAAGCTGCCCCCTTCAGCTTTGAGAGTTCTTAGGAGCTAATCATGACATCAAACGAAACTTCCCGGATGACACAGCCTGGAAACTCGCCGAGTGATTCTGAAACCGCGGATTGGATTGGCCATGAAGCTTACAAATACTGGAAACAGGTTGGGCGACATATCGAGCTTGGATACCCGAACGTCTTTACGCCTGAATGGCTCTTCGGCGGAAAGAAACACGGCTGGTCGCTGAGATACAAGAAAAATAAATCATTTTGCACCTTTATTCCTGAGAAGAATAACTTCGCACTGCTCATCGTCTTCGGGGCGGAAGACCAGGAGAAAGTGGAATCCATGAAGGATAGTCTCTCCGTACAAACCAGGAAGACATACGACGACGCTGCCACACATCATGACGGGAAGTGGGTCGTTATTACGGTTGACTCTGACATTGCCATGGAGGATGTGCGCAGACTTCTAGCGGTGAAGCGAAAGCCAAAGACTGAGAAAGGTCCATGACACGAGGTGCACCAGACCGCCAAGAACGGGCGCACGCCTCTGGCTGACTTTTTGTTACACGGCAGACAACGAGAGAACACATGAACACATACAATCCGATTGACCTTCTCTTTGGTGGTATGGAAAAGCTTGGCCCGGGGGATAACGTTCATACCCTTAATGTCTTAGGTCTTCTTCCGAAGCAGCAATTTCGCCTCATTGTTGACGCAGGTTGTGGCACAGGCCGCCAGACAATGGTGTTGGCGAAGAAGCTCGGTATACTGGTTCACGCACTCGATTTGCATCAGCCGTTTCTGGATGATCTGACACGACGCGCCAAAGCGGCTGGAATCGGGCACCTCATACAAACCTATTGTATGGACATGAAGGATATTCCACGTGTCTTTCAACATATCGACCTGCTCTGGTCAGAAGGTGCAGCATACAACATTGGATTCTCCAACGCGTTGAACATCTGGGCGCCTGCGATAGACCCAGGTGGATTTGCAGTCGTCAGCGAGATGTCATGGCTGCGCGAACAGGCCCCCGATGCAGCGAGAGAGTTCTTTCTGTCAGGCTATCCGGACATGCACTCCGTTCAGCAGAACCTCACGATCGCTGAACAAGCGGGGTACAAGGTACTTGCAACCCACACGCTTCCCCGAGAGACTTGGGTAAAAGGCTACTACGATATCCTTGAGAAGCGCGCAAAGATCCTTGTCAGTCATCGCGATCCTGCGGTGAAGGATCTTGCCGTTGAGACCATCAAAGAGATTGAAGTCTTTGAATGTTCCGAAGACAGCTACGGGTATGTATTCTATGCACTTCAACGCACTTGAGCGACGCAGGAGGGCATGAAGTAACATGAAGATAGTTGCCATTAATGGAAGCCACCGAGGAAAGAACGGGTATACTCAATTCCTCATCAACAAGCTTTTCGAAGGTGCCCTAAGGGCCGGTGCTAAATGCGAGACAATAGTCCTGGCTCAACACGATATAAATCGGTGCCTCGGCTGCAGAGTATGCCATACCCAAAAAAGTTATCTGAAATGTGTCTATGATGGGAAGGACGATGTTAGCAAGCTGTTTGATATCATGAGAGCTGCGGACATGCTCGTGTACGCGACACCGATATATATCTTCACTATGAGCGGATTGATGAAAACATTCCTGGATAGAATAACCTCAACCGGTGATTCATCAATACTGGCCCTGTCGAAAGCGGGTTTATTCTTCCATCATATCGATAAGCAGCTGGCTTCTAAGCCTTTTGTTCTACTTACCTGTCAGGATAATTTTGAGCATGAGACATTCAAGAATGTGGTCTCATATTTCACGACCTTTTCAAAATTTCTCGACGCGCCGTTGGTCGGGGTTCTAGTCAGAACGTCAAGTTCGCTGGTCGGACACGACATGGCTCCGGAACGAGAGAGCCAATATCCGAAGATTCGGAATGTTTATGAAGCATTTGTGCAAGCAGGGGAGGAATTGGTAAGCAGGGGAGCAGTCTCAAAGGCTACCGAAAAAAGAGCCAATCAGCTCGTTATTGATATACCAAAACCCATTCGATTTCTTCTAAAATTTAATTGGATTAGAAAAAACAGACGGATTATGAATAAAATATTCAAAAAAGCGACCTTCCAGATGATGGAAAGGACAAAGGAGGTGTTATGAACATTGTTATCGAGTATTGTACTGCTTGAAATTATCTTCCCCATGCTTCCAGGGTGGAAGCAGAGTTGAAGAAAAACTATCCTGATTCAAATATTACACTGATTAAAGGCAGTGGTGGCATCTTCGATGTGAAATGCGATGGCAAGCTGATCTTCTCCAAACAAAACATTGCTGGACAACGATTTCCCAATGAGGGAGAAATCACGAAGCTGATTAAAACAGGCTCTGGAAGGTAGCGAAGCCCAGTTATTTTCATTCATCGCAAGATTGATGAAACCGGTAACAAAGGAGGTTTAGCGGATGAACTTCGGCATTTTGGTTTTTCCCGAAGTAGAAGAACTGGACTTCGTGGGAGCATGGGAAATGGTCGGAATGTGGAATAAGTTCGCCAAGGGACCTGAGGAACGCCTCATCGTCGCCCAAACACAAAAGCCAATTACATGCGCAAAAGGACTGATCGTCATACCTCATGTCGCTTTTGATCAATGCCCTCCCCTTGATTTTCTCTTGGTTCCGGGCGGTCAAGGCACGCGTACAGAGGTAGATAATCGTGTCCTTATCGACTTCATAGCAGAGCAGGCGAAATCATGCAAGGCAGTAATTTCTGTATGCACCGGGTCATTCTTGCTGCATAGAGCAGGACTCCTGTCAGGGAAAAAAGCCACAACGCACTGGAATTCTCTTGATCGCTTGCGCGCCCTTGGCGATGTCACCGTTGTTGAGAAACGTTTCACCCATGACGGCAGTATCTGGACATCCGCAGGCGTGTCGGCAGGAATTGATGTTGTGCTTGCTTTTATTGAAAACTATGCCGGCGAGCAAGCGGCCGGGATTACTCAGTTTGCTGCAGAGTATTACCCGTTATCGAGGATATACGGTGATGCCCACAATAGTCCAAATGCCCCCGGATATCTCACACAGAAGACCGGGGAGTAAGGGGCATCTCAGCAATGCGCCGTTTATTTTTTGACATCGTTTCCTCAAACGGTATATGTATCAAATTTAATGGGATTTTTAAGTGTTGATTCGTAATTCTACCTTAAGTTTATCGAATGGATTCTTAGAAGGAAAAAAGTCGATCGGTCATGGTTCATATGATGATAACCCGGAGAACCGCCAGATATGAAGAGTAATTATGTGCGTTATATTCCTTTTGGCATAGGTGTTTTCATCGGCATCACACTCTTTCGCGCTATCGGGTGGTGGGGCTTCCTTGTTTTATTTCCCTGGCTTGGTGCTTCTATCTCTGTAGGTATCACCCTGAAACAGATACTCCCGAAGAACAAAAAAGAGCTGGGGAGGTGTGTAAGTATCCTCCTTAACCTACCGGCCCTCTTGATCTTTGTCCCTTTTGTAAACAACGAGAACTTTCAGATCGAAGGGGTAATCCTCATTATCCTTGTCGGATATTTCTCAAAAGGTTTTATTCATTTCGCTGTGGCAAAGCTCTTTGGACCTCTCATATGGGGTCGAGGCTTTTGTGGGTGGGCATGTTGGACAGCCGCCATCCTCGATTGGCTCCCGGTAAAGAAAAAGAAGATGATCCCTCCTGCCCTGCGCAGCGTGCGATATGGTGTGTTAGCGATTTCCATCGCTTTGCCGCTCTATTTGGTTTTTATAGCGGGATACAACGTCAGAGCATCATACATAGGAAAATCAGAGCTGAGTTGGATGATCGGCAGCAACACAATTTACTACCTTCTTGCAATACCCCTTGCGTATTTCTTCCAGGACAGGCGAGCTTTCTGCAAAATACTCTGTCCCGTATCTCTGGTAATGAAAGTACCTGCGAGATTTGCGTTGATTCGTATGAAACCATCGGGAAACACGTGTACCGAATGCGGCGTATGCAACCGTGCATGCATGATGGATGTGGATGTTATGTCGGCAATCAGCCAGGGACAAAATGTAAAAAGCACAGAGTGCATCCTGTGCGGAACATGCAGAACGAAATGTCCCGTAGACGCCATCAAATAAAAAGGAGGCAGACGATGAAGTCATCTCGAATAATCATAGTAAGCATAATAGCCTCAATTATCCTAAGCTTGACCATGATGCAGGCACATACGCAGGTTCCCCCATCTTCTGCAGAGATATCACAGTACAAGGGACTTTTGTCTGCTGCAGCCAGAGGAGATGTCGCGGAGATAAAGGCGTTGATCGCGATAGGAGATAGGCCAGATGTAAGAGATGACTATGGACGCACCCCGCTGCACGTGGCCGCTTATAGAGGACATCATAAGGCAATGCGTGCGCTCGTTGATGGGGGCGCAAACCCGAATGCCCTGGAGAATGACCGGTATGATATCGTTACTATCGCATCTGTTGCCAATGATGTACACACACTGAAAGTTGCTCTCAGCTTAGGTGGAAGTTCAAAAAACATTACCAGCCGTTACGACGGGACAGCACTGATCGCTGCCGCACATTTGGGTCATGCTGAGATTGCACGAGTGCTTATCGATGCTGGGGCGCCGCTAGACCACATCAACAATCTTGGCTGGACAGCGCTTATTGAATCGATAGTCCTCGGCGATGGAGGACACAGACACACAGATACGCTCAAGGCCCTTGTCGAGGCAGGTGCCAACGTGAATATTGCAGACCGTAGTGGGCAGACACCCCTTGCATTGGCACGCTCCAGGGGGTATAAGGATATGGCGCGCATCCTTGAGCTTGCCGGAGCGAAGTAAGTTTCAAGTTAAAAAAGCTTAACTCATTTGACGCGGAGTTTCTTCAATAGTATGATTAATCCTGATTGTTTTCTTACAATACATTTCATTGAATGAAGTATAAATGGCTTACAAAAAGAAAACCTCGACCACGCGAACCGTTGAACTATTGAACCCTGCCTCTCCCAACCCCTCAGCCCCTGCGTTTAGCGAGCCCATAATCTCTGTTGGTATCATGGATGGGCAGACTGAAGTTGCAGGTCGTTTTGAGGGTAATTATTATGTAGAAGGTGCTGGCCAATTCTCCGGGAATTTTTCTGCTAAAGCCACGGACGGGGTAATCGTCCTTTTTGATGCACATAATATTGAAATAACCCGCTCTCAAAAGATCAGATGTATTGCAAACCCTGACTCGCTTTTCTATATATCAAACGTGACTATTGGCATAGACTTTCACTGGGAACGAAGAGAGGAACACGCTTTCAAGGGAAATCTCATCTTATGGCTCCGCGATAATGGAGTAATAGCTGTTATCAACGAAATCAGCCTTGAAGATTATTTGCAGAGCGTCATTTCCTCTGAGATGAATAGCCAGGCTCCAAAGGAATTTCTCAAGGCTCATGCAATACTTTCCAGGAGCTGGCTCATGGCTGCGTTGCTTCGAAAGAATACATCGCATCACCAGCAGAATGCGACAGAAAAAATTACCGAACATGAGATTATCCGCTGGTATGACAGAGAAGACCACGATCTCTACGATGTCTGCGCTGATGATCACTGCCAGAGATATCAGGGGGTAACAAAGATCATATCACGGCATGCCGAAGATGCAGTGCGTGAAACCCGAGGAAAAGTAATTACCCACGGGGATGCCATCTGCGATGCGAGGTACTCAAAGGCGTGCGGCGGTTTAACGGAAAATTTTGCTATAGCATGGGAGAATAAAGATGTCCGCTATCTCACGAGTATATCAGACTCACCAATCCCGCACCGCCCTCTTGGAAGAGATGAAGATGCGGAACATTGGATAATGTCGCGACCGGCCGCCTACTGCAACACAGAGGACGAGAAACTTCTTGAAAAAGTATTGCCGGACATTGACCGGGAGACACACGATTTTTTTCGATGGAAAATAGAATACCCACGGGAAGAACTTGAAGAGATTCTTCGGGAAAAAGCAGGTTTTGACTTTGGAACCCTTTATGATATTGTGCCTCGCCACCGTGGTCCGTCAGGACGGATTTCAAGGTTGCAAATAGTGGGCTCGAAAAAAAGCGTGGTCGTCGGAAAAGAGCTCGAGATAAGGCGATGGCTCTCAAGAAGTCATCTTTACAGCAGTGCATTTGTTGTGAAAATGCATCATAACAAGCAGGGCGCGATCGACCGAGTTGTTTTTCATGGCGCAGGGTGGGGGCATGGCGTAGGGCTCTGCCAGATTGGTGCAGCCGTTATGGCGAGCACAGGATTTACTGCCGAAGAGATTTTGGCACATTACTTCCCTGGCACAAAGTTGCAGAGATTATACTGATGCATTTACCTAAATATCATTATCACCTCTCGCCCACTCGACCCGACTTATTCTGGTCTCGTTCGAGTCCACAGAACTCGCCGAGAAGTTTCCTTATCTTCGGCCTGATTTTAAGAGAAAGCGGAAAATCAGGCCTGAGAATTACCATGAATTCAGTAATCTCAAATTCATGGTAAAATTAGAAACACTCTGTGTGCTCTGCGAACTCGAGCGAAGCGGGCGAGAGAGAATGTGTTGACTTACCAAGAATTGTTGTGGGATTAGATTCAATTGAAAAAACGAAGATTTAAGACTGCATTTATTTTAGGCGCAGGTTTGGGTACACGGCTTCGCCCTTTTACCGAACACTGCCCGAAACCTCTCCTGAATATCGGAGGTCGCCCGATCATTACGTATGCCATGGACCACCTTATCGGAATCGGCGTGGATCGTTTCATCGTCAATACCCACCATAGTCCGGAGGTATTTGACAAGGTCTTTTCGGATAAGCAGTGGCAGGGCATCCCCATTTTCTTTCGCCATGAGCCAGTTCTTCTTGAAACTGCCGGTGGATTAAAAAACATAGAGGACCTCCTGAAAGAAGATGAGGCAATCATTTGTTACAATGGGGATGTCATAAGCGATATATCCCTGCAGAGGCTTATCGAATTCCACGAGAAGAAGAGACCTGAGGTAACTATGGCCCTCAGAAGCAGCGGCGGCCTTCTCAATGTGATCATTAACGAACATAATGAAATAGTCGATCTGCGTCATACCCTTGGCATTGAAGGGGTTCGGAATTGCCTTTTCACCGGCATCTACACCATAGAAACATCGTTTCTTCGCTTCATTGAAAAAGGGAAAATAGAATCTATTATCCCTGTTTTTCTGAGAAGCCTGGTGGCTAACCCCGGATCAATCATGGGCATCGTCATTGACGAAGGCCAGTGGCATGATATCGGTTCAATAGAGGCCTACGAGAGTTTGAAGGCGCGTATGGGGACTCGATGACTGGGAAGGAAAAGCTGATCGAGTTTGCAGCGGGTGCCCTGGGAGTTGCGCACACTGACGATATCGAGCTTACCCCTCTGAGCGGTCGGGGGTCAGACCGAACATTCTTTCGGCTCACATGGGGTTTAACACATTCTGCAATTCTTATCCACTATGATCCGAATCGTATTGAAAACGCTTACTATGGCAACATTGCAATATTTCTGAAAGATATCGGGGTTCCGGTCCCAACATTGCTCCATCACGATTCCGGTCAATGTCTCATGCTCATGGAAGATCTTGGCAACACTGATCTCTGGTCGCTAAGAAATGACCCATGGGAAATTCGTCGAGAACTCTATAAGAAGACCTTAGCCGTCATTCATGCGCTCCACTCCTTTCCGGTAGAAGACTTTCCTGCTGGCCAGATACAATTAATGGGGCCTTTTGGGCCTGAACTCTACAAGTGGGAGCGGGATTACTTCAGAGACAATTTTGTAGTAGAAGTCTGCAAAATCAAGCTCGAATTGGCTTTAGCGGGGCAACTTGAAAGAGATCTCCAGTCCCTTGCAGAACGTATCCATGCACGACGTCAATCCCTTATCCACCGTGATTTTCAATCCCAGAATGTTATGATATGTGACGGAGAGCCCTTCTTGATAGATTTTCAGGGAATGCGTATTGGAAGCCCTTTTTACGACCTCGGCTCTCTTCTTTGTGATCCCTATGTTCAGTTTTCAGAAGAAGAGATTGATGAGCTCTTGGCGTTTTACTATCGGCTATCGGAAAGAGACATTACATGGCAGGAATTCCAGCAAGCTTTCTGGCAAGCCTCAACACAGAGGCTCATACAGGCCCTCGGTGCTTATGGATTTCTGGGGCTCAAAAAAGGGCTTACAGCGTTTCTCGATCATATCCCTGCCGGACTCGCGAACCTTCAGCGTGCCGTGTCCCATGTACCATCCCTCCCCCACCTCCGGGAACTCCTTACTCAATGCCGCAATGCGTTAAAATAGTCAAGGCGGATTTGTCAAGCAGTCCCTGGCAAAAAACTCTCACCCAGGCAGATTGCATCATCTCCCGTGATCTTGGAGTCTACAAAACCTATTTCAGAGACCTCAACGTTGTGGGTTCAACTTAACGCTCTTTTCAAGACCTTTGCACGGTAAATAGCCCGGAAATAGCTTGTAACTGTTTGATATATATGGTATATTGCCTCATTATAAAGAGTATAGGGAGGTATCCGTGACCGACAGATTCACTACCAAAGGGTTTGCTGATTACTTCATAGAGCAGAGAGGGCATACCAATACATTTCTCGACAGGATTGATGTTTTTATCGACTGGAAGAAGATAGAGAGGATTCTTGGAAAGCATTACCGGAAGACTGCCAGTGCCGATGGAAGACCCGCGTATCCGGCACTTCCCATGTTCAAACTGTTACTGCTCCAGAGATGGTATGGGTTAAGCGATCCCGGGTTAGAGGAAGCGGTCAACGATAGAATCTCCTTTATTCGCTTCAGCGGATTCTCCGTCTCAAGTACGCTTCCCGATCACTCTACCATCTGCCGGTTCAGGAATGCCCTTCTGGAACTCAATCTCTTCGAGAGGCTCTTTGAGGAGATCAATAGGCAGCTTGAGGAACAAGGGATTCTGGTACGGGAATCGAACGGGGCCATTGTCGATGCCACCATCATTGAGTCCTCCCGGAGACCGAGGAAGGTTATCGAGATTATGCCTGAAGACAGACGGGAAGACACTGAAGAAATCTCTTCTATCATCACCTACTCTGACGACCCTGATGCTACCTGGATAAAAAAAGGAAAGAAGCCCTATTACGGGTATAAGGCTCATATAGCTGTCGATACACAAGACGGCTTTATCCTGGGCGGTCATGTTACTCCCGCTCATGTCGCCGATACCTCCGAATTTGAAAAACTCCTTGGGGAAGCGAACCTTGCCCCGGATTCTCTCGTATTTGCGGACAAAGGCTACAGCAGCATGAAGAACCGTGCAACTCTTGAAGAAAGAAACTATATCGACGGGATCATGCACAAGGCGGTACGAGGCAAACCGCTTACCTTCGTCCAGCGTCTTACGAACAGGCTGATCAGCAGTGTGCGCTATCGGATTGAACAGGGTATTGGTACCCTGAAGCGAGGGTATGGTTTCTCCCGGATGCGCTATACCGGACTCAAGAAAGGGAACATGGAGTTCATCCTCACTGCTATCACCTTCAACTTGAAGAAGGCAGTACTGATGATGGCAACATAGGAGAGGGACATACAAAGAACGATAAATACCAAAGAAGGAGATAACGAAGACCTTGCATGGCAACAATCAAGCCCTGAATAATCGGCCATAGGGAGTAAAAACATGAGAAATGGCCATCCATGGAGGGTGTTAGGGATTATGCAAAGGTCTTTTTTCGGTAAACCGCAGGAAACGTGGTGTCCCTAAAAAAGTTATGACGTAAAATTTAGACTGACGTACAACTGTCAGTCTAAATGTGTACCATATAGAACATGGAAGAGATTCAAGGGTACAACATGTATTCTGCTCTTAGTGGCCTGGGAATACGTGCATGAACCCAGTATAACTGACCCTATGGTCGTGGATAGAGACCAGCAGCCTTTACGATCTCTGACACCCTGTCTTCCCATTCAATGGCCATAATATGGATACCGGCAACACCCTTGATCGCCCGTACGCGCTCGATTGTCTCGACAGCGATCTTGATGCCCTCTTCTGCAACCTTTTCCTTGGGAACGCCTTTGAGGCGCTCGATCTGTTCCTCGGGGACATCCATCCCGGGGACAGAGTTCTTCATATACCGGGCCATCCCAATGGACTTCATGGGCGTAATACCTGCAAGGATATACATCTTTTCGTGAACGCCGAGATCACGAACCATTTCCATCCATTTCTCGAATTTTTCCACGTTAAATACGCACTGGGTCTGGACGAACTGGGCGCCAGCAGCAGCCTTTTTGGCGAGCCTCAGGGCCCGGATCTCGAAAGGATCGGCAAAAGGATTTTCCGCGCAGCCTATGAAGATATTCGGTCTGCCCTTGATTTCTTCACCGCTGATGAACTTACCTTCGTCCCGCATCTGTTTGACTGTCTGGATAAGCTGGATTGAGTCTATGTCGAATACATTTTTTGCTGTTGGGTGATCGCCAAACCTCTGGTGATCCCCTGAAAGGCAGAGAAGGTTGTTGATGCCCAACGCGGCCGCTCCAAGAATATCACTCTGTATTGCAATCCTGTTGCGGTCCCTGCATACCATTTGCATGACCGGGTCAAGGCCCATCCCTTTCAGTACAAGACATGCAGAAAAACTGCTCATACGCACAACGCTTGTCTGGTTGTCGGTAACATTCACACAGTCTGCGTATCCGCTCAGAAAACCACCCTTTTTCTTCACAACTTCAGGATCAGCCCCCCGCGGAGGACCGCACTCCGATGTGACAGCAAAGGCCCCGCTCGTCAGGACCCGTTCAAGGTTGCTCTGCGTACTCATATCTTCAGGTCCTCCCTCACCCGTTTCCGTGGACCGCCGTCCCTGCTCGTTGACCAGTCTTTCATGGGCTGAATTTCGAGATACCTATCCAGCATATTCATCTCTTTATAGCGATCTACAATCAACTGCCATGCGCAAGGCGTTTCTTTGTTTACCTCACACGTGCCACCCTGGGAGCCACCGCACGGACCATTAAATATACTCTTTGCGCATCGTGTGACAGGGCAGATTCCGAGGGTTCTATCGAGAACACAATTTCCGCAACCCTGACATCGCTCAGCCCATACTCCGTGCTCTTCAGTTACACCATCAAATGTTGTATTAACCGCCGGCAGAACCAGCCGGTCCCTGTAATGCTCCCCCACAAACTGGATCCCGCAGCCACAAGCCATGGACAAAACCACTTCATAGTCATGGATAAAAGGTTTCAAACTCTCAACATACTCAGGATCGCAGTTTCGCTCCAGCGTCACCTCCCGTATCTCTACAGGTTTTCCCTCTTTCTGCCGATACATGCGAATTTCAGATGCCAGAACAGCGACCTCCTTTGAACCACCGGTTGCACAGACGGTTACACATTCATTGCAGCCAAGAAGAAGTATCTTCGAATAGGGCTTGAGCATCTCGATAATCTCTTCAAAGGGCTTTCTGTTTGCTACTATCATGTCTTATACTCCTTTGCTGATCGAACTCATTCCTGCCACAGACTTCTTACGCATTCCTGGCGGCTGCCTTCTTTGCCGGGTTTGGCCCAAGGTTACGTATTTTTTCTGTCATTTCCCGTGCCACCTCGGCAAAACGTTGCCCCTCTGCCGATGACATTGTATACATGGCCACGCGGTCTCCCCCAATGCCGCACTCATCCAGAATATGTTTCACGTACTCCACGCGCTTCCGCGCCCTTATATTCCCTACGAGGTAATGGCAGTCTCCTTCAAGGCAACCCACAAGATAAACGCCATCGGCGCCATTCTCGAAAGCCTTAAGAATGAGGATAATATCCACCCTGCCCGTACAGGGAACCTTAACGATTTTCACGTTCGTCGGGTATGAAAGGCGCATCGAACCTGCCAGGTCCGCAGCTGTATATCCTCAAAACTCGCAGCAATACGCTATAATTTGCGGTTCAAAAGCATCCATACGAAATCTCCACCACAGGGTACAATGTTATGAATCACACTCTGCCACCATATCACTTGTTACTTCTGAAAAAAGAGCTTTCGCCTTGCCTATGATTTGAGCATCCCTGTAATGCATTAAATCAATGGCCTTGGCAGGGCATTCAGCAGCGCATGAGCCACATCCCTTGCACTTGCTGATGTCGATCTCTGCCTCTCCTTTGTCGTTAATGACCGGCACCGAGTAAGGACAGACCCTCACGCACGTAAGACAGGCAGCGCATTTCTCCGGTTCCACGGTCGCCACAATGCCACCGGCAGCTATTTGATCTTTTGACAGGATCGTAAGCCCTCGTGCCACGGCCGCCTCTGCCTGGGCTATGCTTTCGCGAATATTCTTGGGCGAGTGGCAAAGCCCTGCCAGAAACATGCCGTCAGAGGCAAAGTCAACAGGCCTGAGCTTCATGTGGGCCTCGAGGAAAAAACCTTCTATCGTTCTCGGAACCTTGAGGAGCGTAGCAAGGGCATTGGTGTCCCTCGGTACAATTGCGCAACTGAGAGCAAGAAGGTCTGTGGTAAAGCTCACCTTTTCCATGATAGAAGGGTCGTAGCATGTGATGGCGATCGCACCGCCATCATTGGTGACGACGGGAGGAGTATCTTTCTCAAACCGCATGAATCGGATGCCGAGTCTCCGCGCTTTCAAATAGTATTTTTCCAGAAAACCGTACGTCATGATATCTCTGAACAGAATCACCACATCGGCCTCTGGTTTCTGCTCTTTGATTGCAATGGCATTCTTGATGGCCGTCGAGCAGCATATCCTGCTGCAATACGGACGCTCTTCGTTTCTCGACCCCACGCACTGGATCATGGTAATCCGCTCAAAGTTCGGGATCCGGCCGGATGTGATCAAACCTTCCAGCTCCATCTGAGTCATGACCCTTTCATTTTCGCCATAGCAATACATGCCGTTGGGCTTGTACTCTTCTCCACCTGTGGCGAGAACGATGATGCCGTGATTGATTTTTTTGTATTCCTTCTGGGGGCCTGTCTCGATCCCTGTTTCAAAGTTTCCCTTAAATCCGGTGTGATCGACAATTTGCGCTCCGGTCTCCACGTGTATGAGCGGATGGCTGGTCACCTTTTCGATCGTCTCGTTCATGAATGATCGTACATCCAGGCCATCGATGGTGAAAAAGATATGTCTCAGGTTGCCCCCGAGTGAGCCATCCTTTTCAACGAGAAAAACCTCAAAGTTCTGATTGGCCAGATTCAAGGCAGCCGTCATACCGGCCATGCCTCCACCCACGACGAGGGCTTTCTTGCTCACATCGAGCATGATGTCTTTGAGGGGCTTGATGCTGTTGGCGTTCATAACGGCCATTCTGACCAGGGCTTTTGCCTTCTCTGTTGCACCGGCCTTCTCGTGCATATGGACCCAGGAGCATTGGTCTCTGATGTTCGCCATCTCAAAAAGGTATTTATTCAGGCCTGCATCCCGAATCGTCGCCCGGAACAGAGGCTCGTGGGTCCGGGGAGAACATGATGCAACCACTACCCTGTTCAGTTTATATTCCTCGATAAGCTGCTTCATCTTATCCTGGGTATCCTGGGAACACGTAAAAAGGTTCTCATCGGACAGGACAACGTTCGGCAAGCCTTTCGCGTAGGATTGCACTTCAGGAACATTCACAACGCCGCCGATGTTGATACCGCAGTTGCAGACAAAAACACCGATCCGAGGCTCCTCTGCGTCTACATCTCTTTCCTCTGGCAGTTCCTTAATCACGAGGTCCTTCCCTCTCACGTCAGAGATAACGGACGCAGCCTCACAGGCCGCACCACTCGCCTGGGTAACCGTTTCAGGGATATCCTTTGGAGCCTCGCAGGCACCACTCACGTAAATGCCCTCCCGGGAGGTAACAAGGGGATTCTTGTGACTTGTTTTGACAAACCCATATTCATTGAGTTCAAAACCAAGAACGTGAGCGAGCTTGGGAAGGTGTTCCGGTGGCCTGGTGCCCACCGAAAGGACGACCAGGTCAAATTGTTCAGATGTAAGGTCCCCGCTCTCATCAACATAAACGATTTCTACATCCTTCGTTTCCGGGTCTTCCAGAATTCGTGAAACGAAACTCTTTACGTATCGGACACCATATTCAGACTTTGCCCGCTCATAGTACTGATCAAACCCCTTTCCGAAGGCCCGGATATCAAGATAGAAGATAGTGGCTTCGATGTCGTTCTGGTGTTCCTTCGCGATGATGGCTTCCTTGGTCGCATACATGCAGCACACGGAAGAACAGTATTCATGTACCTTGTCTCTGCTTCCAATGCACTGAATAAAAGCAATCTTCTTGGGTATCTTTCCATCAGATGGTCTCATGATGATACTTGCCGTCGGGCCTGTCGCCGAGAGAATCCTTTCGAATTCGACGCTCGTGACGACATTCGGATACAAGCCATATCCGAGCTCTTTTTTTTGAGCTGCATCGTAGGGGTCAAAACCACTCGCCACGATGATGCTGCCCACCTGAATCGTCTCTTCCTTCGGCCCTTCATAGTAATCTATTGCTTCGGGCTTACAGAATTCTTCACAAATCTTACATCCGAGGCATCTCCGGCAATTCAGGCAGCGCTCTGCCTCCCTCTTTGCATCCTCCTCGGTAAGGGTCTGATAGACCTCCTGAAAACCCGTTCTCTCAGCAACGGGGAGGGTCTGTATGGCAACCCTGGCCTTTTTCTGTATAAAGGGAGGAGCATCTTCCACAAGCTTTGTCTCGCGTGCCCTTCTGCCCTCTTTGAGGTCTCTTCCTTCAAGGTACCTGATGATTGATTCTGCGGCTTCTTTTCCCTGGGCAATGGCATCTATGGCCATCTTTGGGCCGGTAACCACATCTCCGCCTGAAAAAATCCCCTTGACCGTTGTTTCACCTGTCACCGGATCAACCTTGATGCGTCCGTCGCGAAATATTTCCAGTTCTCCTAACCCAGAAAGAAAGGACGTATCCATTGCCTGACCAATGGCAAGGATGACAGTATCGGCCTCATGAAAGATTGTAGTATCTTCATCGTAACAGGGGGCAAATCTGCCCTGCTCATCGAAAACCTCTGTACATCGTTTGAATTCGATACCCTTGACATGGCCTTCGGAGACATCAATGCGAAGCGGCCCCCATGACGGGTGGATAATTACCCCTTCTTCAACAGCCTGGCCTATTTCCCATGCATGAGCAGGCATTTCGTCCCATTTCTCAAGGCAGACCATGTGAACTTCGCCTGCCCCAAGCCTTCTGGCTGTGAGAGCCACATCAACAGCCACATTGCCCCCTCCGATAACGAAAACCCTCTTTCCCACTTCAGCAGGCGAGCCAACAACGACGGACCTGAGGAAATCCAAGCCGCTGAGTACGCCCTGAGCATCCTCGTTTGCCAAACCAAGGCTCCTCCCCAGGTGTGCCCCAACTGCAACAAAGATTGCATCAAATGAACCTTGTATATCCTTAATTGAGATATCTCTCCCGACTTTCGTATTGAACCGAACCTCAATGCCCATTTTTTCAATGATGGCAACTTCTCTCGCCAGCTCTTCCTTGGGCAGTCGATAGGACGGAATCCCTACGTACAACATGCCGCCAAGCTTGTCGTGGGCTTCAAATATGGTTACCCTGTATCCTGCCTTTCTCAGTGTAATTGCGCATGTCAGTCCTGCAGGGCCTCCCCCGATAACAGCAACGCTCTTTCCCTTATCAGGAGCTGGCTCAGGAACCGGAATCTCGCGCTTCCCCACTTCATAGTCTGCAACAAAGCGCTTGAGGGCACAAATGGCAATCGGTTGGTCTACCTTCCTGCCGCGAAGACACTCTTCCTCACAGGGGTGGGCGCAGATCCGCCCGATAATTGAGGGGAAAGGAAGTCTCTCCCGTATGATATCTAAGGCTTCAAGAAATCTTCCTTCGGCGATGAGCCCCACATAATCCCTGGCATTCAGGTTCACAGGACACCGATCGACACAGGGTGCGATCTCCCTGTCAATCATGTACGTCGATGGGATGGCCTGGGGAAAATTGATAAAGGCTGCGCTCCGCTGAGACATGCCAACGTTGTAATCGCTGCTCACTTCCAATGGGCAATTGGGGGCACACAGAGCACAGGATGTACATTTTTCCGGCAATACCCTCCGAGGCCTCCTCAGGAGGGTTACGGTAAAGTTGCCCGGTTCACCGGTCAGCTCGATTATATCCGTATTCATACGGAGCTCTATGTTGGGGTTCCTGCCGACCTCCACGAGTTTTGGCGCCATGATACACATGGAGCAGTCATTGGTAGGAAATGTCTTGTCAAGCTGGGCCATCCTGCCACCGATGTTCGGTTTTTCATCGGCGAGATAGACCCTGAAACCGGCCTCGACGAGATTCAAGGAGGCTTCCATCCCTCCAATCCCTCCACCGATCACAAGAACCTTACCTATTTTTTCTTTCTTTTCCATGACCTTTCCTGTTCGTATCGTCCGTGTACGGAAACTTCATCTTACCGTCTGATCTTCCTGAATACGGCGTCTCTCCCCTCATGCTTGCAGATTTCAACCATATTTCTTTTCAGCAAATCCTTCATATGATTGAAAACCTGCTGCGGCTTCATCCCTGTTTCTGCCGAAAGCTTCCCGATTGTGCCGTTATCACTTGCGAGCGTCTCGAGAATTTGCGCCCTCTCAAATGCTGCTTCAAGGAGAGGACCGAAGATGAGAGAAAACTGCCTGTCAGTAAGCTTTTCACCATACACGTTTCCGGACTTCAGGGCGTCCTTTTTCCCGAAAAGCCTCGTTAGTTTTTCAGCCCCTTCCGGGTAGTGCGTTCTTATATATTTGATTTTCTCATCAATGTCCATGGTCGCTCTCGAATCGCTTACGTATCGTTTGCTATGTGTTTGTCCTTTATCGATCTTTATCTGTCTATCTTTCTCACCTTTTTTACTGCCTCGTCCACGGCAATCACATGAGAGCTTCTTCCTGCCACTTCGCCAAAGAGGGCAAGTTCAAAAACTTCAGAAAGAAAAAGAATAGGAAGAGCTTTCTCGGTCCGTCCAAGGTATGGCAACAGATCAAGATTTAGCTGGCAGAGCGGGCATGGCGTTACAATAGCGTCTGCACCAAGGAATAATGCCTTGTCCATGATCTTATTCGAAAGGGAGTATGTAATGTCCTTATTGGTCAACGTTTTACTCGCCCCACAACATTCCATTTTATACGGCCAGCTAATAAGCTCGCAGCCAAGCGCCCACAAAAGAGTGTCCATTGTCGTTGGATCCTCCATATCATCAAAGGCATCCATACCCATGACTCGCGTAAGAACACACCCATAGTACGGGACAACCTTGAGAGACGAGAGGTCGTATGTGAGTTTTCGTGCGATTAACTCTACCCCCACATGATCGTGGAACACCTCAATGATATTCCTCACCTCTCCCGTGCCGAGACACTTGAGGGGTGAAATAATGGTGTTGATATCTTCCCTGAATGTCGTATCCTGCCTCATACGTTCGTTTGTGACCTTTGACCGAATGTAGCACGCCGAACAGGGTGCAAACACATGGTGATTATTCATCTCAGCAAGAGCAAGGTTCCTCGCCACCAGAGCATGGGCAAGCCTGTCGTCTACCGTATGGGCTGCAGAAGCACCGCAGCACGACCAGTCAGAAAGTTCCTGAATTTCTATTCCAAGGGATAAAAATACGTGTTTGATTGATGTCTCATAGAATTTACTCGATGTCTTGAGCGAGCATCCTGGATAATACGTCAGGGTTGGCATAATCGAACGGTTTTTTAAACCTCCAGCTCATTTGAATGGATCGGGGAAATTATTGGCCGCATTTTTTGAATATCTCCTTCAACTGCCTTCGATCTTTCACATTGTGAGGAAGAACGCCCATTCGTCCTTTGAGGAACATCCCCAAACCCATCTTGGCGTCTTCAAAAAAATTTTTCTTCTCAATCTTGTATCTGAGAATGGCCTCAATTTCGTGGAGCCTGCCATGGCGTGCAACACTGGCCAAAAAAGCCCTATCGAAAGTCCACGTGTCCTGTTCCGCTGCTTTTTGTTCTCTGATTGCAATTTTTCGTATAGTATCAAAGACGTGGGCTATGTCGATGTTGTTCGGACATCTCACGCTGCATGTGATGCACTGGAGACAGGTCCATATCGCCTGAGACCTCAGCACTTTTTCTCGCTCTCCGAGGATTATGTACCGTACAATCCGATGAGGAACGATATCCATCTGCGTCACTACCGGGCAACCCACTGTGCACCGGTAGCACTGGTAACATGATGATATGGTTTCTCCTGATTGTTCTTCCAGTTCTCTTAAAAATGTTAGATTGTTCATGCGATATCCCGAGGTATTCTTTATCTACAAGTTTATATACAAGAACTTTGTTAATTTATCTCCATCTTCTAAATATAACCAAAAATCAGCTGATTTACAAACAGAAAAGGGGCGGTAACTACTGTCCACCGACCCCTTTTAAGAAATTAATTTCAGCTTAAATCTTCTTACTGCCACCTCTAATGCAGTCTGCTTGCCTTAATTTGCCGCAGTCTTTTTCGAAACGATCTTTGACTCAGAAGTAAGTATCCTCTTTGCGCTCTCATCAAGTACATCAGTAATAAAGGGGATGTTTGTCTCTATTTCTGTTTCCCTGTTGGCCGAGAAAATGTCGCTCCGTGATATTTCAGGAAGTCTAAAACGGCGTGCTCCTGCCATTAACTGCTGGAGGCCGGCAGCAAGCTTATCGACCAGGGTCCACATGGCAATGGCACCGTACGGGACATTTTTCATCTCATCGGCACCGACTTTTTTCTGGACATCATAGTATCCGGCAAAGATTTCATCTGCACTCGCGCCGAGCTCTTTGACCGCTGGTGGCAGTTCGTCCCAATTGCCATTCACCTTAGCCTTCCTGTCTGGATTCAGGACACCTTCAATATTCGAACCAACAAAACCAGGAATCATGGCTGCCCGCCCCATACAGATCAGTTTCGTAAATGGAGCACCAAGGGCAAGGGCCTTAAAGATATGGTCTTCGCGGGCCAAACCACCTGCAAAAGCAATGTCGACAACCTTCACGCCTCGTGCAGCAAGCAGGGAGGCATATTCATAGGCTTTGGAATGCAGAAGGATTGATGGTACACCCCATGACTCCATCATATTCCATGGGCTCATGCCTGTACCGCCCCCCGAACCATCAATGGTAAGAAGATCAAGTTCTGCATCGCTTGCATACTTAATCGCCATCGCAAGAGCTTCCATTCCGTACGAACCTGTCTTGAGAGAGATTCTCTTGAAGCCAATCTTTCTGAGATACGCGACCGCGGTCATGAACGATTCTTCGACCTGGTCTGCAGATGAGAGGTCGGTGTATCCAAGCCTGCTGTGACGGGCAAAGGCTCTAATAGCGCCATGCTCAAAAGCCTTTTGGACCTCAGGTTTTGTCGGATCTGGGTCAACGACATACCCTCTGTCTTTCAGGAAGAGTGCATAACCAAGACTGTCAACCTGGATTTCACCTCCGATATCTTTGGCGCCCTGGCCCCATTTTAGTTCAATGATAACCTTATCGCCATATTTTTCAATAACATATTCGGCTACACCGTTTCTCGTATCTTCGACGTTCATCTGAACAATGATTGCCCCATATCCATCAAAATAACGAAGGTAGGTGTCAATTCTTCGATCAAGCTCAGGCGCCTTCACGATCTTACCGTTTTTTATTACCGCTTCCCGGTCAATGCCTACCACATTCTCTCCAACCACGATAGGAATTCCAACGAGGGCAGCACCGGCTGCAAAAGAATCCCAGTATTTCGCTGCAATAAATGTGGAACCGAGGGCACCGGTCATAATAGGTACTTTGCACTTTGTTTTTACGGTGTTTCCAAACTCGGTTTCAATACTCACATTAGGAAAAATACAGTCATCAGCAGAGTTGGACAATCCATTCGGCAATCCGCTGACACCATAGTTGTAACCCTGGATTCTCAATGAATTATACGCTACGCCAATGTGGACGGTATTGCCGCTTCCCGCTGTCACCAATCCAAAATCTCTCGGATAGAGCATTTTTCGCCCCTTGAGGCTGGAAAGAAATGTCTCACACTTTCCCTTGCAATCAGCGCGACATAACGTACACAGCCCGGACTCTGTCGGATTCCCTCTATTCACTGTCCCTAAAGCATCATTTGATTTTGACCACTCAATCATGTCAACCTCCTGTTCGTTAAATTACTGGTAATTACTTGCCGTAATATCGGCATTTAATTGCCGTATAATGTATATATCATTTTCAGTCATATTATCAATTGCCGTTCTTTATGTCAAGTTATTATTGAATTAATATGTTTTTGATATTTTCTCTTGCCGTTTTTATCTCTGCCTGCTATAATAATTAAACGGCAATATTGCCGTTATATTAGCATTCTTTACCATTATAGTACCGATGGTTTCTTTGATGAGGTAACGATGCAGGAAAAACAAAAATCTAAAGAGTTATTAATACTTAACGTCCTCAAGAACTCGCAAAAGGCAATGACAAGCGCCAGGATCGCCGAAGAGCTTACATCCCTTGGCCATGAAGTCAGCGAGCGAACAATACGCCTCTACCTAAGGCAATTGGCTTCTAAGGGCCTAACAACAAGTAACGGCAAAAAAGGTCATATCATTTCCGAAAAAGGTCTAAGAGAGCTCGATTCATCAAAAATCATCGAAAAGGTTGGTTTCCTTTCAGCAAAAATTGATCGAATGACCTACCGAATGAGCTTTGATCTGAATTCAACCTCTGGAAATGTCGTAATTAACATCACTTTGGTTGAGCCCAGAATCTTCGCCCAGTGCATTCCACATATCAGTAAGGTTTTTGCAGACGGTTATGCTATGGGAGAGCTGATCACCTTTCTTGGCCCAGGTGAACGACTCGAGCATATTACAGTTCCCGAAGGGATGATAGGGGTTGGCACGGTCTGCTCCATAACCCTCAATGGGGTGTTGCTCAAGCATGGCATTCCTACTAACTCACGGTTTGGAGGCCTTCTTGAACTTGTTGACAATAAGCCGGTTCGCTTTGTAGAGATTATTATGTATGATGGGACGAGCATAGATCCCCTCGAGGTCTTTATTCGGAGCGGAATGACAGACTACATGGGCGCCATCAAGACAGGAAATGGCCGGATAGGCGCAAGCTTCCGTGAGTTTCCTGCTGAAAGCCGAGATACAGTTGAGCATCTATGCGAAAAACTCAAAAGGATAGGACTTGGGGGGCTTGTCACCATAGGAAAACCGGGTCAGAGCGTCCTTGATATTCCGGTAAGCGAGGGTCGGATAGGGGCAATTCTCATCGGCGGGCTCAATCCAGTTTCAATCCTTGAAGAGAACGGTTTCAGGGCTTATTCACGAGCACTGGGCGGACTCATTGATTTCAGCAGGCTCTTCCGGTATGAAGAAATGGAAAATCGTATTCAGCAGTTTCTTCATTAAAAGCTTTATTGAGAGTCCGCTATACGGTTATACTATATATCGAGAGCAAGATTGGACCAGCTATGAAATCATCTTTTCCCGCAAGCACCGGTTTGGCCGGCCTCGATGAAGTTCTGAACGGTCTTCGCCTTGGAGACAATGTTGTCTGGCAGGTGGATGAAATAGAGGACTATCGTCATTTTGTCCTCCCCTTTGTTCAAAATGCCGGCATGGAGAAAAGAAGGGTCGTGTATATGCGATTCGCCGACCATGACCCCCTTCTGGAACCCTCTGATTATGTCAACGTGTATTCCTTGGATGCCCATACAGGCTTTGAATCCTTCACAACCCAGGTGTTCAATATTGCAACCGCCGAGGGAAAGGAGGTCTTCTATGTCTTTGACTCTCTCTCTTTCCTCCAATCAGCCTGGGCCACTGACCTCATGACGGGCAATTTTTTCGTGGTCATGTGTCCGTATCTTTTTGAGCTTGATACTATTGCCTATTTTGCCATAATGAGGCACAGTCATTCTTTTAAAACCGTTGCCCGCATTCGTGAGACCACGCAGTTATTACTCGAAGTATACAACACAGGAGGTGATTACTGCGTCCATCCTCTCAAGGTATGGAATCGGTATTCACCAACTATGTTCTTCCCCCATGTTGAAGAGGGTAAAGAGTTCACGCCCATTATCAATAGTGTTGATGCAACACAACTTTTCTCAGACATATCCAGACGGGAGGCACAGAGCCCTCGAAGATATCTCGACTACTGGGACCGACTGTTCATGAAGGCAGAGGATCTTTCCAAGAGGCCGTGTAAACCTGAAGAACGGCAAAACATGATTGATGAGCTTTGCCGGATAATGATCGGCAAAGAAAGCAGAATTATGGCCCTTGCCAGAAAGATTTTTACGCTTGAGGACCTTCTCAATATAAAATCACGGGTTATTGGGACAGGGTTTGTCGGAGGCAAAACAGTAGGGATGCTTCTCGCTCGCAAAATTCTTGAAATTGACGAGTTTATCCCGTGGCGAGATTACCTGGAACATCACGACTCTTTTTACGTAGGCTCTGATATTTTTTATACGTATATTGTACAGAACGGGCTCTGGAAGCTCCGGATGGAACAAAAAACCAAGGAAGGATACTTTGATGCAGCAGTCACCCTCAGGGAAAAGATGCTGAACGGAATTTTCCCGTATGAGATAAAGGAACAATTTCAGCAGCTCATTGAGTATTTTGGCCAGTCTCCTATTATTATCCGGTCAAGCAGCCTTCTTGAAGATGCTTTTGGCAACGCCTTCGCTGGTAAATATGACAGCATTTTTCTCGTAAATCAAGGAACTCCGGAACAGCGGTATGCTCATCTTGTTGAATCTGTGCGCACAATCTTCGCGAGCACCATGAACGAGGACGCCCTCACGTACAGGCTTCAGAGAGGCCTTGACCAGCAGGACGAGCAAATGGCATTGTTGGTTCAGAGAGTTTCAGGGTCGTATAGGAAGCACTATTTTTTTCCAGACCTGGCAGGTGTCGGAATTTCGTATAACAATTTTGTCTGGAAAGAAGGCATGGATCCCAAGGCAGGGATGTTGAGGCTCGTTGCTGGCCTTGGAACCAGGGCTGTGAATCGTGTGGAAAACGATTATCCTCGCACTGTTGCTCTTGATAACCCCCAGTACCGACCTCATGCCAATTTTGATGAAGCACGTCGTTTTTCCCAGCACGACATTGATGTTCTTAACGTAGAGAATAATAGACTCGAAACCATTTCGTTTCTTGAGGCAGTCCGCGAGGGTCTCAACATCAAACTTGACCTCTTCTGCACCAAAGACCACGAGGCAACGCAGCAACTCAGAGAACGTGGACATTATGATCGGGAGGCATGGATTCTTACCTTTGATAACCTTCTTACCCGCTCGTCATTGACGGGAGTGATGCACCGCATGTTGAAGAAGCTTGAAGAGATATACGATTATCCTGTGGAAACTGAATTTACTATAAATTTTACCCAGGCTGGCTCATACAAAATCAATCTTCTTCAGTGCAGACCTGTTCAAACAAAGGGTCAGGCACAACGGGTAAAGATACCAGCCGATATAAAACGGGAAAATATTTTTATATCTCTCAATGGAAATTTCATGGGCGGAAGCGTTGTTCAGAGCATCAGGCGGATAATCTTTGTTGATCCTTCGATATACAGTAAACTTCCCATATCAGACAAATACAGCATTGCCCGACTGATAGGTAAACTCAATAAGCTGTTTAAAGACCGTGAGGAAACACCTACCATGCTGTTGGGGCCTGGTAGATGGGGAACGACGACGCCTTCTCTTGGGGTACCAGTACGATTCTCAGAGATAAATAATATGAGCTTTCTTGGGGAGATTGCATATACTGAAGGCAATCTCATGCCTGAACTTTCTTTTGGCACCCATTTCTTCCAGGACCTCGTTGAAACAGATATTTTTTATCTCGCTCTTTTCCCTGAAAATCCTGATGTAATATTTAATACTTCAATACTTGATCGATTTAAAAATGTACGTGAGCCGTTTGTCCCGGAGAGCTCACCGTATGGAGACGTAATAAAAGTCTACGAAACAGATAATCAGAATTTAAGCATTATGGCAGATATTGTTTCCCAGAAACTTATCTGTTTTTTGAACAAAAATTCTTAGTCACCAGTTCGGTGTTCTGAGAAAATGAAGGGTTTGCGACCCCGCTACTGATAAAGCAGGCTACTCACCGCGTCATTGAAGGTGAGTAGCCGAGAATATTCATAGAGCGTTGACATTGCCTTGCTTTCCGTAGAGATACCTGCCTCTTCAACGGCCGCAATGGGGTTCAAACCACCGACAACAAGCATACCAACTTTATCAATCCCTACAGGAACATCTAACATCGGCTGGTTTGGTTTGCCAAAGAGAATACTGCCCCCGATCCCTTTGCTGGACATTTTTTCCTTAAGGATTTCGGCCTCTCTGATACTTACCACCGGTATCTCGCGCAAGCTTGCGAGTATTCTCCCGTCGTTCCTCTCAACAGCTCCGGTTACGTCAGTCGTTCGGCTTTTGATGAGAATCTCAAGCGGATCCACCGATGAACCTTCGTAGCTGATAAGCGAAGTAAACCGTTTAGGGATTCCGTCTTCAACCTCAACAACACCCCCATACCTCGACGTGACAGGTATCCCGGATTTAAGGAAGATGCCATTCAGGGTAATACTACACACAGTTCCCAGGCCCACACATCCATTCGGAACCTGAATATCGCCTATCCTATCCCCCCCCTTTGCTAAAATAATCCTGGTGCTCATCACATAGGAGGAGGCAAACACCGGGGCTGCAATTCGTACCACGTCTTTCAGCTTTTTTTCTGAAAAAAAAGACATATTAAGAATGATGTTTCCCTTGAGGGTGTCAACGTTAAAATCGGTGAGGTATGACAGGCTATCTATTTTGCTAATGATGAAATTAATCCTTTCCGATACAAAGGCCTTATTAAGCTCACTTTTCCCTTTTTCGGTAATTGTTCTTCCTCTCTTCCCCTGAACTCTCGTCATACCCATGTGATCCAGGAGCTTGAGGTAATGGCGTACCGTCCTCTCAGAGAGCTCAATCCCGTGGTTCAAGAGCTCTCTGGACAGTTCAATTGACCCCACGATATCCTCGTATTTATCGAGGACCCGCAGGATAGTAAACATGGTTCTGTTCATTACACAATCCCGTATGCAAGCATTGCCCGTGCAACCTTCATAAATCCGGCGATGTTTGCACCTGCAACGTAATCTCCTTTCTTCCCGTAGGCCTCACTTGCCTCAAGAGTAGCCTTGTGAATTCCTTTCATAATTTTGAGGAGGAGTCCATCTACTTCTTCGCGGGTCCAGGACATCTTCAGGCTATTCTGACTCATTTCCAGTCCTGATACTGCCACACCACCTGCATTTGCAGCCTTACCCGGTCCAAAGAGTACATTGTTCTCCTGGAAAACCCTGACTGCCTTTGGCGTTGACGGCATATTGGCTCCCTCAGCAACACAAAAACAACCATTTTTGACAAGAGCTTCTGCATTTCTTCCGTCTATTTCATTCTGTGTAGCGCACGGTATGGCAACATCCACGCGAAGCCCCTGCTGTCTGATTACATCCCAGACGCTGTCGCCTAAATAACAGACGGAACCGAATCTGTCTGCATATTCCTTGATTCTCCCTCTCCTCACGTTTTTCAGTTCCATCACAAAATCACATTTATCTCCGCATATACCTTCTTCATCAACAATTGTTGCGTTTGAATCACAGAGTGTTACGACTTTGCCACCCAACTGGTTTACTTTTTCCATCGCGAACTGGGCAACGTTTCCGGAACCGCTTATAGCCACTGTCTTTCCTGTAAAATCCAGACCCCTTGTCGCTAACATTTCTGCGGCAAAGTAGACTGCACCGTATCCTGTTGCCTCGGGCCTGATAAGGCTTCCACCGTAGTCAAGCCCTTTCCCAGTGAGAACACCGGTATGTTCATTCATAATCTTCTTATAGAAGCCGAACATATACCCAATCTCCCGGCCACCAACACCAATGTCGCCTGCCGGTACGTCCGTGTCAGGCCCTATGTGTCTGAAGAGTTCGCCCATAAACGCATGACAGAATCGCATAACCTCTTCCTCTGATTTTCCCTTTGGATCAAAATCTGATCCACCTTTTGCGCCACCCATGGGAAGGGTGGTAAGTGAATTCTTGAAGATTTGCTCAAACCCTAAAAATTTCATGATGCTGAGATTCACAGATGGATGAAAACGAATACCTCCCTTATATGGCCCTATAGCGTTATTGAACTGAACCCGAAAACCTCTGTTTACCCGTACTTCTCCTTTGTCATCAACCCAGGGAACCCGAAATATTATAGTTCTGTCCGGCTCAACAATTCGTTCAAAAATACCCGCTTTTACAAATTCAGAATGCTTTTCTGCCACAGTTTCCAAGCTTTCCATGACTTCAATAACTGCCTGACGAAATTCAGGCTCTTCCGGGTCACGCTGTTTCACTTTCGCAATTATTTCTTTGACCAATGGCATAGCACTACTCCTCCTTCTCCATTAAAATTATGACTTCCTGTTTTTCTAAATCCTTGCCAGACTCCCCAGATAATAGGCAAGCAGATGAATTTTATCCCGAATCCCGATGGAACAATGGTCAGCCTCCCATTCTTCTTCCATCGCCCTGAGGACACACAAGGCCTTGTTAATGATGCTGGCCTCCTCCCTGCTGTCAATGGTATCAGTATTCGGTTCGTTCGATAATATATCGTATGCGGCAGTCATTGCCGTCTTAAGAGGTATTACCTTACAGTGTGCTTCCATCTTTCACCTCGACCTGGGTTTCAAGATTTCTTAATGTGTAGTTAAACCAAAAATATCGATAGCTGACAATCAGGGAAAAGCTATTATTTATATCAGGAAATATACTATTTGATTGTTAATGGATTTCCTTATATCGTTGTAAAGATGCTATGAACGGTTTTCTAACCAGTGAACAGCATGTTTGATGAGTTCCGCGGCATTTTTTAAATTGAGCTTTTCTTTTATATTTGCACGGTAAGTCTCTACCGTCTTGACGCTTACATGGAGCTGGTCTGCAATCTGGCGTGTTCCAACACCCTGGCCGACCAGTCGAAATACTTCGAGTTCACGATCGCTGAGAAGTTCTTCTGGTGACGATACACCCTCAGATTTCCCATCAATAAATCTCTTTACGATTCCTGCACTCACCTTTTCGCTTACATAAAGATCTCCCCGTATTACCCGGCGAATTGCCTCCATCATTTTCTCTATTGCTTCCTGTTTCATGATGTATCCTCTGGCCCCGGCACGCAACGCCCGCTCCGCGAAGAGCGATTCATCATGCATGGAAACAACGAGTACCGGAAGATTCCCATAACGAGCCCGAATGGTTTTGATCAATTCTATGCCGTCGATGCCCTGGAGAGAAATATCAACAATAGCAAGATCAGGCTTCAGTTTCTTGAGCACTTCAAGGGCACTCTGAGCATCAGGGGCTTCTCCGCTCACCACAAGGTCTGGTTCCTGGTTAATAAGTTGCGAGAGCCCTTTCCGTACAATCGGATGATCGTCCACAATGAAAATTTTGTATTTTTGTCTGGAAAACCCGGTCTCCTTCTTCATGGTTTCTCCTTTTATATATCGCGTTTCGGATGTCCCTGAAAAGAACAAATCACTGCGGTTTCCCCCTCTCCATCACTGCGGATTTCGAGGGATGCACCTATTATATTTGCTCTGTATCTCATAATACTCATGCCCATTCCTTCGCGAGAGATTTTTTTGAAACCTATTCCATCGTTTCTGATTGTCAGGACCGTCCAATTATTATCAGTGTGGAAGCTGATAGTAATGTTCTTCGCCATTCCATGTTTGATTGCATTGTTCACGGCCTCCTGAGCAATACGATACAGATGGATTGCAGTGAGGTTATCATCAATTAAAACTGGCTGATCATATTTGAATTGACACGTAATCATGAAGAGTTTTTCTACGGTAGCAGCCAACTCCGAAAGGGCTGTCATGAGCCCATTTGCCTCGAGCCTCACCGGATAGAGACCTCGTGAAAGCCCTTTTGTCTGTGTTATTGCATCATCAATAAGCCTCACGATCTCATTCGCATCATGAGCCTCTTCAAGTGACTTTGCAGCTATCTTTTTTTCCAGCACTTTGCCAAGATACGCAATTCCTGCGAGCTGCTGTGAGAGACTATCGTGTAGGTCTTGCCCGATCCGTTGTTTTTCCCATTCAGAAATCTCGAGAACCTGCTTTTCGAGCCGCCTTCTCTCGGTAATGTCGCGAATAATGCCAAGCACCTCATCTTTACCGCTTGCCGTCAACAGGACTTCATAATAATATGTATTTGAACCTCGGTGATACTGATGCTCAAATATCTGTGTTGTTCCCTTCTCGAGGACTCGGGTAATATTCGTCATACCCTGTCTCAGAATGTCCTTGGACAGAAAATGATATTCATCGGGTAACTCTGCCATCTTTTTTCCGATAATTCTTCTGGCCTTGATTCTCTTCCCAAGTGTTTTTCCCTTTTTGAAATCAAGAATCGTACCGTCCCTTCTAACCCTAAAAATGAGATCGGGTATGGAATTCAGGAGCGCCTTGTTCCTCGTCATGCTTTCCTTCAAATCGTCTTCAGCCAGTTTCCTTTCGACAATTTCCCCTATACGTTTTGCGAGAGAATTGACCAGGTTTCTCTCCTCCTTCAAGAATGGACCTTCTCCGCACTGAGGCCTTTCTTCAAGATATATTACTTCAAGAAAACCTGATTTTTTCCCTCGTACAACAATATCTGCAGATTGTCTCCATTGTGTTTGCGCATAATTAGCTGTGGCGAACGTGTGGGTATTTACTGTTATCTTGGCGCCGGTAATTTCAGGATATTGCCATGCAGGAGGGATAATGTCCACTATTCCGCAAAGTATTTTTTCAAGGGATATCCCATGCTTTTCAACAAGGCTTGAGATGGCATAAAGACAATTTAATTCCTTAACCCTCTCTCCTAACGCATGAGTTTTATTCTGGAGAATCTCCTTTGTTCTTCTGTGTCTTTTTTCCGAAATCCTGAGGCGCGCAACTTCTTTCTGCAACATCACAACATCATCGGCGGCAGAGGATTTGGCCTTTTGTGAATGTGCGTTCATCTTCCCGGGTATAACACCCCGCTATAGCAAGAGGGTGAATTGCTTCACACTATACCATTATTCGAATGGGAATTGAAGTGTTCCGGGAAGTTCAGGAAGGTGACGAGCAGCAGACAAAACAGATAGCCTCTAAGCTTCTGCCTCCCACTCCTCATTCATTTCCAAAGCATTGCCTGCAAGAACTGACAACTTAATTGCGCTTATGGTTCGATAAACGTCACCGGGATCTCGCTTTCTTCCGTCAACGGTTAAAAGATGATCCTCTATAGAAATACCGAAAAGTCTTTCATTCTCTTGCAGGTATGGCAAAATAAGGTTCCAGTCTTGTTTGCTGAATGGAGAAATCTGACCACCGTTTAACTGTTCAGGTACAATCTTTCCGTAAGGATCACGAACGAATATGGCCCCTCCTGATGCAAGAGAAAACAGGTTGGATCCGGGATATGGCATATCAAGGGGAACAACCTGGCCATCTTCATCAAAGGTCATGCCATTGAGAATTACAAAACCCCCGCCGTTATGGGGATCTCCGGCCATAAAAGATTCGGCAAGAAAATCTAATACAGTACCGTTTATAACTACTCGAGGTTTTCCTGCAGCATTGATAAGAGGACGACCTGCAGCATTTCCTAAAACATAGACCTCTCCGCCTTTTGCTCCGTACATAAATGTCTGACCAACGTCTCCGTAAACCACGAGTTTACCACTTTTTAGTATCTGGCCAAGCTGATCCTGGGCATTACCATGGACATATATTTCCATTCCGTCTATGCCGGACGCAAGGTAATCCCCTGTTGAACCATACGCATCGATTCTGACCCCACCAGTTTGAGGGCCAAACCCGCAGCCAAGGAAGCGTTGCCCCCGATGACCAAAGCAGAGAAAGCGTCTCCAACCAAGCCTGTAAGCCTCAGAAATCAAATGGGCAAATGATTCGTCACCTTCTGGCTGAAATTGACCTGCATCAGCAACAAGAATCCTTTCATATGGTTTGGGGGCTCTCAGCTGCCATCGGGAAACAAAATCTATTCTGCTATATTCATTGTTTTGATTCTGATCGAGGAGATCTGTCTCGCGAAAGATTGAATCAAGGCTGTTTGACAACATCTGCAATAGGGAACGACGTCTTTTATTACCCGTTGAGTAGCGCCGATCGAGAAGGAGCGTCAAAAGGTCGATGACAGCTTCTTTTGATGTATTATTCTTCGCAATAAGGGTAAGCTCAGCGAGTAATGCCTCGATTTTCCCATAGTCCCAATGAGAAAATTTATCTTTTAGACGGCCGAAAGATTCTTGAATCTTGCCTTCCGCAAGTTCTTTGGCCAGTTCGGCCACCAAGGAACGATCAAGGGTTGGTGCAGCAGCTTTCTCCCGGAAATTTAGGGGCGTTTGATGACGAGGCACATCGATCTTCCGCCCGAACTTATCTGTACAATCAAGGCTCATACGGCCGCCGGAAGATTCCTTAACCGTAAAAATGAATGCACCTCCATCGGTATGGCTCCCTCCGCGCGCATTCCAATACTTGTCTGCCACTGTGCCAAAACGAAAATCCTCTTTTGCCAGACTCTCCAGGGTTGCATCAATAGCCTGCTTCTCCGAACAGATGAGCCCTATTTCCACCTCCCCCTTCTGAAGGGCAAAAACCTGGGGCCTGAGCATTGCGGTGTCGGTGATACCAATAAGCTGAAATTCTTTTTTGTGGGCAATGGTTCGGGCAATGATGAAAAACCATGGTCCATCGGGCGAACCATGGATGTGGGCAGCCTGAATCTGACGGTAAATGCGTTGTTTCTCCTCAGGAAGATAATCAAAATCCATCTCAGCCGTCGGTGCAAGAGCTTCTATAATGTACTCGAGTGGATATCCATATACTCTATTCAAGAGATCAAAAACCTGAACAGATACCTCTGTATCAGTGAGAAAAAGAGGATAAACGTTCCTTTGTTTCAGGTACTCTGAAACAGAATAGTAGTTCGCAAAATCACCATTATGCACAAGCGCTTCATCAAGACCAATGAAGGGATGGGCACCGCCTGGATGCCACACACGTCCCTTGGTAGGATACCGCTGATGGGCAATCCAAATATGGGCATCAAAATTTTCAAGTTTGTAGTACTGAGCAACCTGTTCTGCATATCCAACGATCTTGAGGATCATCATGTTTCGTCCGTGGGAGAGCACAAAAGCCCGCTTCTCTCCGAGAGAGCTGTACAGAGCACGATTGAGCTGATACGTATTCTGATAGATAAATTCCTCTTCGGCCTTCTCGGGGGCAAGCATTTTCAACCCCCGTTCTTTCTGAAAATGAGCTAATGCTTCTGGTTTGACCCGAATAAAATATCGTTTCACCGCTGGTGGTTTAACCTCAAGACCAGGAATATCCCGGTAATCATCAACCGTTTCGATGAAGGCCTCGTGATCTACACGGAAACAGGGCTTGACAAATCGTTCCTCCACCTCCTTGAGAGCAGACTCATCGAGAAGAGCAATTTGGAGCAAAAAATCTTCATCGAGGATATGCTGATCGACACCTAGTTTATCAGATGTCAGACCAACGGCAGCAAGTCCGCCGCCCTTTCCGTTTCCACGGTTATGCATCTGAACAGAAGGCTCAAAGATATGCCGACCGCTGACCGGGATGCTGCATGCGAAACCGGTAACTCCACAACCACCTTCTTCAGCCTCGATACTGCCATGTTGCACATGACTTTCAGCATCTCGAAAATAATATCTTGAGTCTACTATGGCTTGCGCCGATGATTTCTTATTCATTGCACAACCTCATTTTGATTCTTCTCTCTCATTACACCAATTCTCCATGGATATCTCTTCCCTTCAAGTAGTCAAGATGGGCAATAACATCAACGCGGCCTACCAATTCTGTGACGCTCTTCATTCCAAGACGGGAGAGAATATCTATAAGCTGGTCCCTCCATGCCACATACATATTAATGATACGCTGGGTACCCCATTCAAGCCCCATAAGTCCTGTCAGTTCTTCGTCAGTCGTGGCTATGCCGCGGGCGCATCCCCGACCGGACTCACAATGATGGCATCGTATACACTCAAGAGCAACAAGATCTGCAGTCCCAAGGCAGACCCCATCCGCCCCCATAGCGATAATTTTTGCCATGTCATAGGCTGTTCGAATTCCACCGCTCGCGATGATTGTAATATTCTCTCTGATACCTTCCTCAACGAGAAATCTGTGTACCTTCGGAACAGCATACTCAATAGGCATAGCAATATTTTTCTTCGCAATGTCAGGTGCTGCTCCCGTTCCTCCATAGCTCCCATCAAGTTGAACAATATGAGCACCGGCAAAATAACTTCCAACTGCCACCATGTCAACATCAGTAGGCGTTGAAACTTTAACCGAAACAAGAGCTCGAGGATTTGTCTCTTTTATCCAATCCACATGTTTCTTGTGGTCTTCTACTGAGTACACACTATGGAAGGGGAATGGCGAAAAAAGAGCGCTCCCTGGAACCGCCTCACGCATGGCAGCAACCCGTGGAGTTACCTTATCGCCAAGGAGATGACCCCCAAGACCAGGTTTTGCGCCTTGTGCATATTTAAATTCTACAATCCTTACCCTCTTGATTGTCTCTTCGCGGACTCCAAATAATCCCGTAGCTACCTGGGTAATAATGTGGTCATCATAGGGCATAAGCTCCTCGGGATATCCTCCCTCTCCCGTGCAGCAAAATGTCCCCAGTGCAGCTGCTGCTCTTACCCGTGAAAGCATCGTTACGATACTCACAGAACCGAATGACATGCCGCCCAGATAGAGTGGAATGGGTATTGTTACCCGAGGACGTGAGTCTCCAGAACGGTTCAATTCGATTGCCGTGGTTATCTCGCTCTTGGAAATCTTTGAGATTCTGTCTGGAGGAAAAATAAACCGAATCCTGTCAAATCCGCCACCAGAGTCTCCTGTTTTGTAATTCAGGCTCGGATGAGGGATGCTGCCGGTCTCCGCCATATGCCACGTACTTGAAAGAAGATCTGCGGGCCAGCGTTTATCTCCTAAAATTTCAAAAGAGGGGTTAAGGCCTACCCTGATAGCGTTTTCAGGACATCTTCTTACGCAGAAGAAGTCATTACGGCTGCATGCGAAACCGATACACAGGTGCTCAGACGATAGGTTCGGGCGCTTCTTCCCTTTCTCATAAACATGGTAAGGGCAGAGGTCTATACACAGGCCACAATTAGTGCAGGATTTACGTATGGTTATACGGTGTTTGCTCAGCGCGTGGCGGAAACGGCTTGGTGCCACTTTAACTTCCGGAAATTCAAATTTCTGTATATCATTTGCCATCTTCTTACCCTCTTTTACCCATGGTGGCAAAAATCTCTTTTTCAAGATCCTCAAAAAACATTGCTCGCCCCATTTCTCCTCGAAGACGTCGGACTTCACGAATACCCATGGCTCCAAGTATTTCAAGGAGCTGGTTATGCCATCCTGCCATAAGATTCCTAATTCGGTCACCACCCCAGTTAGAATCTATTTTGTCGAGTTCAACAGGGCATTCAATCCCTGATTTGCATCTTCTACAAACCCTGCACTCCATGGCAACAAGGAGCGGAATGTCGATTGTCAATGCGTCTGCTCCACATATGATAAGTTTTGCCATGTGTTCAGCCATTGCAATACCCCCTCCGGCAAGAAGGGTGATCTGATCTCGTACCCCCTTTTCAACAAGCCGGAGATGGATTTCTTTCATTCGATCTTTTATGAATAGCGGATTCTCTGCCTTTTCAAGACCGTTCTCATCTGCGCAGAGATGGATCACTTCAGCACCGTCCCGAATCAGTTCAAGGATTCGTGTTGACGAACCTGGATCTAAGGATAAGCGAATAACGGTGACCGCCGATGGATTTATCTCTTTTATGGCCCGCTGTAAAGATAAAGCATCTTTACTGGAAGGTATCTCGAGAATGCGCAATGTTTCGATCAGTCTCCTGTCAATACTCTCAAGCTGTCTGTCAAGGTGCAGCATGATATTCGGTAAATCAGGTATCATATCCTGCTCAAGATCAGATGCACGAACTGTAAGAAACGTTCCGAGCATTTTTGCCGCTTTGAGCATTGAACGGATAATTTTTTCCTTTGGAGGGGACCACGGCAAAAGATCAAAAATAACCGGTAACGGAATTTCGACGAGAGGTGGGGGGACAGAGAGCATTTTCCCTGTCTCATCGAAATCAAGCATCATGAGTTTTCGGCCAAGATCCACGGTTGTACTTATATACTCACGTCCATGGATTCCATCACGGGTAGGCCGAACAATCTCAGACATATCAGTCCACATTGCGTCAAAACCAATTCCTGAAAAGGGCCCTCCATATCCTGCACCTGATACAGGAATACGGCCGGACTCTGCCTGAAACCAAATATTTGAGATTATCTCCGGTGTCCAGTAACGATCCCCAAGAGCCTTGTATGTAGGGTTCGTGCCTTTTTGTATTAGTCTGTTTGGGCAACCTTGGACACACCGAAAGCAATCCATGCAGACACTGTCGAGTGAATCAAGCATCTGTCTCTCGTCAAGATCTTTTTTCTCATACACCTTATATACACAGTCTTTCTTTACACAACGGGCACATTTTAAACACCCTTCTTCCCATGCAATAACCCCTGACTTCGTTATTTTTGGAAATCTGTTTGGTACCGGTGCCGAGTGAATATGGTATTTAAGGGGCATCCCGCATTCCTCCTAAACGTTAGGTCGCGGGCTTAACCCGGCCTCTTCAACCATCTGAGGGACAGCATCTTCCCACTCAATGGCCATTAAGTGAACTCCATGGACCCCTTCCATCTCTTTTAATGCCTGGATTGTCTCAACAGCAATTTTGATACCCTCCTGTCGCTGATCTTTTGGAGGAACGCCTTTGAGCCTGGCGATAATTTCCTCGGGAACATCCATTCCTGCAACATTTTTGCTCATATACTCAGCCATACGTACCGATTTAAGTGGTGTTATGCCTCCAAGAATGGAAACCTTTTTCTCAAGACCCCTGTCAGTCACACCATTCATCCATTCCTTGAAACGGTTGAGATTGTATATACACTGTGTCTGAATAAACTCAGCCCCAGCATATACTTTTTTTGCCAAACGGATCACACGATATGCAAAAGGATCAGCGAAAGGGTTTGCAACAGCGCCGATGAAGAGCTGGGGTGGCTCTGAAAGGTGCTCTCCCCCAAGGATCTTTCCTTCATCCCGCATTCGGCGTACGAGTTGGACAAACTGGATGGAATCTATATCAAACACACCTTTTGCCTGGGGCTGGTTTCCAAATGACTGGTGATCACCGGAAAGGCAAAGAATGTTCCGTATACCGAGAGCCGATGCGCCAAGGACATCCGACTGGAGGGCAATCCTATTCCGATCACGGGTAACCATCTGGAGGATAGGATCAAGCCCTTCCTTTTTCAAGAGCACGCATGACGCAAGACTGCTTAGCCGTACAACCCCTGTCTGGTTATCGGTAACATTTACACTGTCTACAAAACCTTTCAATATCTTCGCTTTCTTTTTAATAACAGAAGTCTCAGCCCCCTTTGGGGGCCCGCATTCTGCAGTAACTGCAAAATGGCCTTTATTCAACACCTTTTTGAGGCGGCTCTCAACTTTCATATATTCTGATCCTCCCTGTGGATTTTCCTCGGTCCTTTACCCTGTTTCCGCGACCAGTCTGCAGGTGGATACACGTCATTCAACTGATCGATCCGTCCGCTTCTATCAAGACGGTCTATGATTAGCTGCCATGCGCATGAACTTTCAGGATCAACCTCGCACTTCCCTTCTTTTGAGCCTCCACAGGGACCGTTAAAAAGACCTTTGGCGCATCGGGTGACCGGGCAGACTGCGGCAAAAAAGGCAAGTTTGCAATCCCCACAAGCCCGACAGTTCTCAACCCAAAATCCTGCGTCCTTCGTCTCTCCTATGAACGTTGTATTGAGGGCAGGCAGAATNATGCTNTCCGGAAAAACTTCGGCAACCGCCTGAACNCCAGCGCCGCATCCAAGGGAAAGGACCGCATCATACTCATCTATNCGATTTGTAAGCTGATCAATAAACTGGTANACACATTGTCTATCAAGGGTACATTCATCGATCTCTTTTTCGTGACCTGTCATTTTTGCATCCATACGGAGCGCGGATGCAAGAAGACCCACTTCTTTTTCTCCTCCTGCGGCACACTCAGCCACACAACTTCCACATCCAACAACGAGTATTTTTCGAAACGGCTGAATCATTTCCTTTATTTCTGGCAAAGGCTTTCTTTCTCCGGTTATCATGCTTTTACTCCTTATGTATCTCTGTTCGCAAGGGTGAAGGCTTCACGTCTGCTTCCCGGGCGAGCAGTTCCCTTGCTATCTCTTCTATGGTCTTAGAATTTCCGGAGGCCACATTAATAATCTCAATGCGTTCCATCTCAAGACCAATCTCCCCAATAAGTATTTGTGCATAGTTCAGGCGTTTTTTTGCCCGCAGATTTCCCTCCTGGTAACGGCACGACCCTTCAGCGCAAGCCAGAAGATAAACTTTATCAGATCCCTTTTCCAGAGAGCGCAGAAGGTGAAGAGGTTCTATCCTGCCGCTGCATGGCAATGGAAAAAAGGAGATCTGAGAACCAAGCTCTTTTTCTAAGGATCGCCGGTGTGTATCTTGGTTAGCATCAATCTGCTGACAGAAAAAAATCGTTAATTTAAGCCCTGCACTTTTCTGATCCATTTTGCCAATCCTTATGTTCTGAAGTTTCCTTCAAAAAAGATAAAAAAAGGACGTCTGTTATAGACGTCCTTGTCAATGTAACAACACATCTTTGTGCCTGGTAAACTTTAACAATTTCAGGCATAATTGTCAAGACTTTTGTCTCCACTATGCTTTCACCCTACTCTCTGAAAAAAATTTTCAATCTACTTCCCACCAGCAAACAGCCCGTTTCTCTGCCCAGCTTCTTTCTTCACCATATTGTTTCATAATTCTTTTACTTCGAAGAGAGGATTCAATAATCCTCAGGAAGTTTGATAAAATCGCATATGCCTGTTTTTCCAGGAGGTCTCTCTTTATAACCGACGTTCTGATAACTTTTTTGACATCAACCTGCTCCCGCTGGTCCTTCATCCATTCAATTACCATATCGGTTGTGGCTTCAATATGAAACTGCAAACCGTATGCATAGCTACCCACTTTGAAAGCCTGGTTTCTGCACGTTTTACCCCGAACAAGCAAGGTACCTCCTGCAGGGATTTCGAACGTGTCCTCGTGCCATTGAAAAACCGTGAGACTTGGAGGGAGGCCAGAAAAGAGTGGCTCTTGCCTGCCTTCCTTTGTCACATTCACTGTGTACCATCCTATTTCTCTTGTGTCAGCCTTCATAACATTTCCCTGACAGGCCTTGGCAAGAAGCTGTGCACCAAGGCAGACACCCAAAAATGGTATATCCTCTACTATCAGTCTTGAAATGAAGTCATCCTCTTTCTTCAGAAATGGATATTCTTCTTCCTCGTATACATTCATTGGACCACCAAGCAGTACGACAGCAGCAATATCATTCAGATTGTTAGGGAGACCATCGCCAGTACTTAAGTCGACTATCTCTAACGGCCATCCCTGACCTTCAAAAAACGTCCTTACCAGACCTGGACCTTCATTCCTGACATGCTTGACTACAAGGATCTTGCCATCCACAGTCCCTTCTCCTTTTCCATATTATCATTCTTCTTCCAGACGTGAATTACTGGTTTCAAAACGCTTACCAGAGCAGCTCAAGGTTTACATTACCTTCGTGATCTGGCAGGTCAATCAACCTATGGCTGTTCCTCCTCGTTCTTCAGTCCTGATCCGGATACACTCTGCAAGATCAAGGACAAAGATCTTTCCATCTCCGATCTGTCCTGTCTGGGCACCTTTCAGGATTGCGTTGATTGTTGGTTCAACAAAGGTTTCATTAACAGCAATCTCAAGGCGTATTTTTCTTAATAGGTTTCCCATTTCCTTAACACCGCGGTAGACCTCGGTAACACCCATCTGCCTTCCATGTCCGAGAACCTCGCTCACTGTAATGAGGTTGACATCAGCTTTATACAGTTCCTTTTTAACAGCCTCAAGTCTTTCTGGTTTGATAATGGCTATAATTAATTTCATTGTATTTACCTCCCCTATTCAATCATTGTATAGGCATTTTCATGATGCTGTGTGAGGTCAAGTCCTAAATTCTCATCCTTTTCTGAAACACGGGCCTTCATAATGAGGTCAACGATCTTATAAATGATCAGGCTAACCACAAAACTATAAACAATGGTAACTCCCACTGCTATTGCCTGGATTAGCAAAAGTTTGGGATTACCAAAGAATAATCCGTCTGCTCCTGCCGGATTTATCGCCTTTGATGCAAAGAGACCGGTTGCGAGGGCACCCCATATACCACCTATACAGTGAACGCCAAAAACATCAAGGGCATCATCATAACCGAATTTCGGTTTCACAACTGTCACGGCTATATAGCTGAAAATGCTTACAAAAATGCCTATCATGATGGCAGACATGGCACTTACAAATCCCGCTGCAGGGGTGATAGCAACCAGTCCCCCAACTGCACCGGTTGCTGTTCCTAAAACTGTAGGTTTTTCATGAAAAATCCAATCAAGAATGGCCCATGCCAAACCAGCTGCTGCTGCTGCCGTATTGGTCACCACGAATGCATTGACAGCAAGTTCATTTGCGCCCAGTGAGCTTCCAGCGTTAAACCCAAACCATCCAAACCAGAGCAGGGCAGTGCCAAGTATAGTGAAAGGGAGGTTGTGCGGAAGGATTGACTTGTTCTCTGCACCCTTTCTCTTTCCAATAAATATGGCTGCCATAAGGGCAGCAATTCCTGCATTAATGTGTACGACTGTTCCACCTGCAAAATCAAGCGCTCCAAGTTCCTTTAGCCAGCCTCCTACCCCCCACACCCAGTGAGCAACCGGATCATACACGAAGGTAGCCCAGAGAACCATAAACACCATAAAGGCAGAGAATTTCATTCTTTCAGCAAAGGCTCCGATCATCAACGCCGGAGTAATGATCGCAAACATAGCCTGGAACATCATAAACAGCTGATGAGGAATAGTTGCTGCATAATCTTTATAGGGCGCAAAGCCTACCCCTTTTAATCCGACCCATTCGAGACTACCCCAGAATCCCTTCCCAGGCGCGAACGATAGGCTGTATCCATAGAGAACCCATTGCACACTGATGACACAGAGCAAGATAAAACACTGCATGAGGATTCCGAGAACATTTTTGCGTCCTACCATACCTCCGTAGAAAAATGCAAGCCCCGGAGTCATGAGCATAACAAGCGCTGTAGAGATAAGCAGCCACGCTGTATCACCCGGATCAATTTTCAAAGGAGCCTCGGGTACCTGAACGCCTTGTTGAGCTGGGGCTCCTTGTGCTTCTGCTGTCAAATTGGGGGGGATTTTTGCTTCCTCTGCACATGCCATCCCAGCCAACACCATGCTGAACAAAAACACACATATCACTATCCATCGTTTCATATCGCACCTCCGATTTAAGGAATAAAAAAGGTGTCTAAACCAATCGTTGGATTAGACACCTTTGTCTGAAAAAAGAAACAAAAAAAGCGTTCCAAAAATCGGAACGCCTATGTTTCGCTACACATCAATGTGTTTTTTTAACGTTCTATTTATGAAAGTAAGTTTTTGTATGTAATGGTAACCCGTCAAGGAATCAAAAGAAAAAATGAAATTCTATTCATTTTATTGCTATTTTCAAATTCACCGCTATATTTATTAATAAGATAGAAAAAAAATCAAGGAGGTAGCTATGATTAGTTTTGAAATGACAAAAGACGAAGCAAATATTGTCCAGAATGTCATTGAACGATACCTCTATCACCTGCAGGTAGAAATTATGCATACAGATAAAAGAGAATTTCGAGATGCCTTAAAGCAACGGGAGAAATTTCTGAAGGATATTATAGACAGGTTGAAGACAAAAATTCTTGCTGAATCGAAATAGGGTGAAGGCGCACGATGCAAGAATGAAAAATTTTTGCATTTTTATATGTGCGACCCCGGCTACTGGTGGACGGAGGTGCGAATCCGCCGCTTTATCGCTTATACCACCTGCAACCGGGGACCTTTCACTCAAGGCATTACCACCTCTTTTCATCTAAGATGATGAGGTTTTGGAATCATGGAAGAAAGGAATTATTTTCCCAGGTTCCTTCGCCCATGAAAACAAGTCATAGTGCGATTTCTCCTTCTTCACCTGTCCGGATCCGAACGACTTCATCCACTGTAGAAATAAACATCTTGCCGTCACCAATCTCACCAGTCCTGGCGTTTTCCATGATGGTTTTCTTGATAGTGGCTAATTCGCTATCCTTGATCATTACTTCAAGCTTTATTTTCGGAATTAAATCAACTTTGTATTTTTCACCACGCCATTGCTGCACAACTCCTTTTTGTTTCCCGTGACCTGAAATCTCAGAGATCATCAGACCAGAGCATCCTGCTTTTTCCAGGGCATGTCTCACGTCATCAAGCTTTTCGGGACGGATTATTGCGATTATATGTTTCATCTATCTACCCTCCTTTACAAGAGATCTTTCGTTTATAAGGGATGCCTTTCTTACCATCGTTGGCTCGCCGGTTTCAACATAGGAATAGGCCGGTTTCCGGGTCAGAAATTCCGGATAGGCACTGTTGCCGTGCTCGCCAATATCCAGACCTTCAATCTCTTCTTGGAGCGATACCCGGAGCCCCATGATCGCTTTGATTAATACCCAGGCGATCAGAGCAACAGCGAACACAAAGACTGCTGTTGCACCAACGCCGGCAAGTTGTGCACCCAATAATTTCATTCCTCCTCCATAAAATAAGCCATTGCCTGTTTCTGTCCCTGTAATCTTATTCTGTGCAAAGAGTCCAACAGCAAGCGTTCCAAAAACACCGTTCACCAGGTGTACTGACAGAGCACCGACAGGGTCATCAATTTTGGCACGATCAAAAAATATAACAGATACAACAACAAGTATACCGGCAATAAAGCCTATGATCAGTGAACTGCCTATGCTGACAAACGCACACGGTGCCGTGATGGCCACCAGACCCGCCAGACAACCGTTCAATGTCATGCCAAGGTCGGGTTTACCCAGTATGATCCATGCAATAACAGTTGAACTCAATGTTGCTGCAATAGCCGCAGTGTTTGTGGTCATGACTACGTGAGCGATTGCGTTGGGATCGGCAGCCATAGTCGATCCCGGATTAAATCCGAACCACCCAAGCCACAAAACGAAAACGCCGATCGTAGCAATGCTTAGATTGTGGCCTGGGATGGGATTAATCTTTCCGTCTTTGGTGTATTTTCCAAAGCGGGGTCCCAGGATCAAAATACCGGCCAGAGCTGCCCAGCCCCCCACAGAGTGAACTACCGTCGATCCTGCGAAATCAAACATCCCCAGCTTTGATAACCAACCGCCTCCCCAAATCCAATGGCCCACGATGGGATAAATAAAAATAGCCATTACGAATGTGAAGACGATAAAGGATTTGTACTTGATCCGTTCAGCCACAGCCCCCGAGACAATAGTGGCTGCTGTACCGCAGAAGACCAGCTGAAAAAAGAATTTTGCGAGCAATGGTACGCCTGTCCAGTTGAGCGCTGAGTAAACCCCTTTATAAGCGTCCCCAGTTGCCGGCGAATTGTCTGCGCCGCCGAGAAAAAAAAGTCCATCCAGTCCGAGAAAGAGGTTCCCATCCCCAAACATCAAGCCCCACCCCAGGACTAAAAATCCGAGAGACGATGCTGCGAATACGATAAAGTTCTTGGATAGAATATTTACGCAGTTTTTTGCCCGGGCAAAGCCTGACTCCACCATTGCAAAACCGAGATTCATGAAAAAAACTAACATTCCTGCAACCAATACCCATAAGGTATCTAAAACAATTTTTGGATCCATGTTTTCCTCCTTGATTCAAAATAATTTAAAAACGTTTCCGATCACTACTAACAACACAACGAAATCCTTACCCATAAAAACTTCTGAGAATTATGGGCCTTTTCCTTAACGGTAGCACTCATGAATCTGAGATTACAGCCCGTTATGACTTCAATGTCGTGTTTGGTTTTTTTGCCTGACCGACCAGGACTTTTTCTCCCGCGACGTTGCGGGTATTAGAGCACTCCTTAGAAGCTATAGCTGAAACCAATGCCATAGACGAAATTATCTTTTACGTAGCCGTTTGGATTATACGTTACTTTACGTCCAGTCTCTGGATTGTAGCCGTATGTTTTCTTTGCATCGCTCGAAAGGGGAAACCAGTATTGAACCATGGGCTGGATGGAAAATGCCTTCGTCACCGGTATGGTCAAACCTGCTTTTACCATGCCATCATGGAATCCCTTGTATTTGCTCCCCGTATAATCGCCGGTTATTGGTTCATAGGTTTTCCAGTATTTTCCCTTCCCGGCAAAATATCCGAAGGACGCCCCAAGATCAAGACTAATATCCTTCGGAAGGGAAAACGAATGAGCAAGAGCAAAATTGACATAGGTGCCCGGATACGAATTAACATCCTGGTAAACAGTGATTGATGGCTTTCCGATCATGTCGTATGCAAGGCCAAAGAAAAATTCCTCAGTATCCTGGGCATATTTGAGATTGTAATAAATATACCCGCCGGTCAGCGATAGCTTTTGAATCGCGTATGTATAACTGAGGGTAACATCCACTTCATCCATTCCGCTTCGACCCTCATTGGCGAAAGATGCAGAAGTGCTACTCCTCTGATTGCTGTCGTAATTACCCCAGAAGGATGCCGTAAAGCCTTTGTATGATGCGCTTAAGGAAGGCTGAGCAACAAGGTTCTCCGTACCAATCTCATAGCCTCGAAAGATATATCTATTATAAAAACCTATTGAACCTGAGCCAGTTACTTTCGGTTCTTCTGCTTTCTTTGTCTCCTCAGAAGGCTTTCCGACAGGTGCCTCCTCCACCTTTTTGGCTTCTTCTGCCATAAGGCCGCTTACCGGCACCAAACACATACCAAATAACACCATTAGCCAGATAACAATTCTCGTTTTTACCATGTTGGACCTCCAAATATGTTAGATTTGAAACAAAAAAGGCGTCTTCAAGCCAATCCCGGCTTAAAGACGCCTTCGTCTCCATAATAAAAAAGCGTTCTAATGCTCAGAACGCCATTGTCAAACTCACATCACTGTGTTTGCCCTCCCATCGGGCAAATATATTACTACAAGTTAAATGATCCGAACGCTGGTAACCAGCTTAGTTCAGCGCCTCATTATTCAACTGGAGATATTTTTCTTTTATTTTATTCCTAATCTTGAGCACCATTACGTGGGAAATACCAAGCTTTGCCCCAACTTCACGCATGGACATACCTTCCATAATGAGAGACAGGATTTTTTTCTCTCTTTCTGTAAGGTATTTTTCCTCCCGTGCCTCGACATCAATCTTGCTTTCCAAATAGTCAAAGGTTACCATCCCATCAATGGCGAGGACGTCTTCCAGTTTGGTTCCGTCTTCTCCTACCCCTGTATTCATACTGAGGAAGGGAACCTTATCCTGCACCTTTCTCAAATAATTCCTGAGGTGAAAATAGCATCCCTGTAGGATATAGCTATCCGTTTTGTCAGAAAGGGAACCATCCCTATAATGAAGCCACAAATGAATCAGGGCCTCTTGATAGAGATCTTCATCATCAAAGAAAGAGTGGTGCCCGTTAAGCCGGTGGGTAATTCTCTTTAATGTGGGCGATATTCGCGCTACGAGACGCTCGAAGGACATGACTCACCCTCTGTACCTGTTCGTTATAGGCATTCTTCGATCCTTACCAAATGCTTTTGGTGTAATCTTTATTCCAGGAGGAGATTGTCTTCTCTTGTACTCGCTTCCATCCACCATTCTCGATACCTTATCCACAACATCCTTTTCCAGAGAAGAAGAGATGATCTCCTCAGGGTGCCTGTCCTCTTCTACGTAAGCCTTAAGAATCGGGTCAAGCGTCTCGTACGGAGGAAGAGTATCGCTATCTTTTTGGTCAGGCTTAAGCTCGGCAGTCGGTTCCTTCTCAAGAATACGCTTCGGAATAACCTCTTTTGACGAGTTTCGGTAAGCTGCCAGCTTATACACGAGCGTTTTGGGTACGTCTTTGATTACAGCAAAACCACCTGCCATGTCGCCATATAGCGTTGCATATCCCACACTCATTTCAGATTTGTTGCCTGTAGTCAGGACAAGCCATCCAAACTTATTGGACAAGGCCATCAGAATATTGCCGCGTATTCTGGCCTGAATATTCTCCTCTGTAATATCTTCGTTGCAGTCCTTAAAGAGTGGATTCAATGTAGCCATATACGCTTTATATATCTCATCGATGGCTACCGTACGCATCTCAATGCCAAGGTTTTTTGCAAGTTCCTGTGCATCTTCTTCAGATTCTTTCGATGTATACCGCGATGGCATAAAAACACCTACAACACGATCTTTTCCTAAAGCATCCACCGCAAGAGTGGCAACGATGGCCGAGTCTATTCCGCCGCTCAAACCAATAGTGACATTGTCAAAACCGTTCTTCGCAACATAATCGTGGAGGCCAAGGACAAGAGCCTCATACACCTCCGCAACAGGATCAAGCATCTCTCTGTGCTGCCCTTTTATAGGCGGTTTGTCAGCATACTCTCTGTTCTCGTCGATAATGATCATCTCATATTTTTTCTTGACAGCTTTTCGTGCCTGCGGTGCTTTTTCTTGTATAAGCCTATCCTTTGGAATATCAATGATAAGAAGGTCTTCCCTGAATGGAGCAGCACGGGCAATAATGGTACCCGTATTATCACAAACAATGCTCTGGCCATCAAAAACAAGTTCGTCCTGTCCGCCGATCAGATTCGTATAGACAATAAAAACATTATTGACGGAAGCACGGTGCTTCACTATTTCTTCCCTGACCATCATTTTGCCGGCATGGTATGGAGAAGCATTGATATTCAAGATCATGGTTGCGCCTGCGCTCGCCTGCAACGCTGTTGGTCCCTCGTCAAACCATATATCTTCGCAAATATTGACTCCAAAAATGAGTTCGCCAAACTTGAAAACCACCGGATTTTTGCCTGGAGAAAAATAGCGCTTCTCGTCAAACACCCCATAGTTGGGTAAAAGCGTCTTGTGATAGACTCCTTTAATCTCTCCATCGTATACGACCGAGGCTCCATTATAGAGCTTACCGTTATCGCAGTCCACAAAACCAACCACTGTTACGATATCCTTTATTGTTCGTGCAACCTCTTTGAGTGTCGTTATGTTGTCTTCGATAAATTTTGGCTTTAACAGGAGGTCTTCTGGCGGATAACCTGTTATTGAAAGCTCTGGAAAGGTTACAATATCTGCACCTGAGTTTTTTGCCTTTTTTGTATACTCAATAATTTTCGCGGAATTACCTTTCAAATCACCAACCGTGCAATTAATCTGAGCAATTGCGATACGCCAGCTTTCCGCCATATCAATCACCTTCTTCAGGTATTAAAAAAAAAGCGTCTCAAACCACACTATATGGTTTGGACGCCGTAGTCCATTTCGTGTACCTTTTAGCATGCATTGCTAAAAGATTTCTGTACTGAAACACAGTTAATATACATATTTCGGATTGCTTTTGTCAAGATATTTTCCTTAGCTCAGATGAGAGGATAATGGCTTCTGCAATCTCTTTCATGGTCTTTCGCAAGTCCATACTTTTTTTATGAATCTTCTTATAGGCTTCATCTTCCGAAACATTAAGCTCTTTCATTAAAATGCCCTTTGCACGTTCAATGATCTTCCTTGATTCAAGGGCTTCTTTCGCTGTCAGTATCTCCTCGCTGAGATGGGTGTTTTCGATGGCAACTGCTGCTTGGTTTGCCACTGCCTGGAGGATGCTTATCTCCTCCTGTCTAAACTGATGCTCACTCTTCGTATAGCTGTTTATAACTCCAATAGCCCTGTCCTTGAGCATCATAGGCACAGAGAGCAATGAAACAATCCCCTCTTTACGTGCAACCTCAGGATACATGTATCCTGGCTCCTTCGTCACATCAAAAACGGTAATCGGGCGCTTTTCAAGGACTACCCTTCCGCTTATCGACTGACCTACCTTAAGGTTTGGTTTACTAACATATTCCTGGCTTAGACTCTGGGTAGCTGCGATAAATAATTCACTTCGCTTTTCATCAAGGAGCATAATGGAACATATTTGAGAATCCATGACCTTTGCAGTCATTGCGACAATCAACTGAAGTATCTCCTTCAAGTAGTGATCTGAAACAATGGTTCGCGAAACCTCTGAGAGGAGGTCCAGCTGCTTTGCCTTGCTGATAACGTCCTGATAAATAATTGCGTTGTGTATGGCACTTCCCAGGTACCGACTTACGGTGAACAGAAGGTTTACCTGGTGCTCTGGATAGTTGTGGGTCTCCTTGTTCCGAATATTCATAACACCAACAACCTCGTCCTTGGAGAGGATAGGTATTGACATGAACGCCTGATATTTGTCTTCCTCAAGAGATGCGAAGGCCTTGAAGCGCTGGTCTTTGTATGCCTCTTTTGGCAAGACTACTGGCCGTTTTTCTTTTGCAGCCCATCCGGTGATACCCTCCCCCACCTTCAACTTCACGCGCCCGATGGACTTTTCTTTCGGCTTGTTCGAAGCGGTAAGGATAAGCTCATCGTTTTGCCGGTCATAAAGATAGATAAGGCAGGAGTCGGCCGGAATAAAATTCATGATCATTGTTACAATACGGCTAAGGAGCTCTTTTAATTCAAGGTTGCTGCTTATGTCCTTTGCAACCTCATGAAGTATCTTCAGTTCCTGCTCTTTCTGTTCAAGCTTTTCACTCAGCTTCACTGTTCTGCTCCTTTTATAAAAAACCTACGGCAATCATTGCCGTGATTAAGCATAGTGTATTCATGATTGCCTTGTCAACAAGATGTATACCTTCGAATTTGCGAAAATACCTCATGAAAGCTCCTATCCTTGTCGCGCTCAGGCGAGTGAATAATTCGGGCGTCTATCTTGAATGACGAGTGGTAAATCAGGTAGCTATTGTTGAAAACGTGTCTGCACTGGGCAAAAAACGATCACGACTCTAACGCTTGAGAAATATACTTACCCTATTCTATTCTGGCTCGTAGACTGGCCGTAACGTATACTGTTTTTTGAGGACACTGAGGCGACCCTTTTCCACAAGGCTCTTGATCATCCTTGAGACTGTCTCCCGTGAGCATCCGCAGGCGCTTGCAATTTCCACCTGGGTAGGTCCGTTCTCGATGATAACGCGATCCTTGACCTTGACGCCCGATTTTTGACCTATATCCATCAGATATTCCAGAATGCGGCCTTCAACACCCAGGAAGGCAAACCGTTTCAACTTCTCATTTGACGCCCGCAGCCTCTTCGACAGTTCCCGAATCATGCTTAGAGCAAAATCACTGTTATCTCTGAGAAACCTCATGAAGTCATTTCTTCGGATCATCAACAGCTCGCAGTGCTCAAGGGTCATCACGCTCGCAAAACCTGACAGTTCCTCAAAGAGCGAAAGCTCTCCGAAGAATCCATCTTTTCCAATGATATCAAGAATGTACTCCCTGCCATCCTCATCATACAGGGAAACTTTAACACGCCCTTTGAGAACGATGTATAAACTATCCCGCTTTTCACCTTCTTCAAACACCATGTACCCTTTGTTGAAGGTTTTTACAAATGCTATTTTCGCAACCATCTCGAGCTCATGGTCGCTTAAGGTGGAAAAGAAACTCACATTCCGAATATTTTCTGCGTATAGTTTCATACTTATTCACCCAAATGTGTTAGTTATCGAGCACTTCCACCACAGATTTCAATGCTGCTTTGATCGTATCTCCCGGTATACCACCCTGAGCAATCTGTGGACCGCCACCACCTTTGCCGCCATGGGACTCCACCAGTTTCTTTATTATCTTCCCTGCGTTGTATTTATTGAGCAGATCCTTGCTTACCGCCACGATGATCATCCCCTTGACACCATCTTTTGTTCCAACTGCAGCGACACAACTTTTAACCCTGTCTCTTATTATATCGGTAACTTTTCTCAAATCTTCAGCTTTTGCTTTCGGGACAAATAAAGAAACAATTTTTGTCCCATCTTTTTCCGGCGCACCCTTGATAGCATCTTCAACCTTGTACGCAGTTAATTCGTCTTTCAGTTTCTCCATCTCTTTCGATTGGGCACCCAGTTCGTTCACAAGACTTTCAATTCGCTCCCTAACGCGATCCGGTTCGGTATTCGCAATCTGGGCAATCCCTCTGATCGTAGCATCCATCTTTCTTTTGTAGGCAACAGCGCTCTTCCCTGTCACAGCCTCAATCCTTCGAACACCGGAGGCAAGGGAACCTTCGCTGATAATATAAAAACTTCCTATTTCGCCCGTATTTCGAACGTGAGTCCCCCCACAGAGTTCAGCGCTGAAATCATTGATACTAACTACCCGAACTTTATCACCATATTTTTCCTCAAAAAGTGCTGTGGCTCCTTCACGGATAGCATCCTCTCTCATCTTCTCCTGGATACACACTTCAATGCTTTCCATGATCTTTTCATTGACGATATCTTCGACCCTGGCAATTTCAGATTCATCCATTGCCTGAAAATGAGTAAAGTCAAATCTCAACCGGTCTTTATCAACAAGCGAACCGGACTGCTTCACATGATTGCCAAGCACCTGCCGAAGAGCATACTGGAGAAGATGGGTGGCTGTGTGGTTTCTCGCAATGTTCTTCCTTCTTTCAATATCGATCGACAGGTCAACCTTCTGTCCCTTCCTCAGGGTTCCTTCCTCGACGACTATGGTGTGGGAAAAGAGATCAGCCTTAACTTTTTTTGCCGCAGTAACCCGTGCCCTTCCACCAGGCCAGATTACCATACCTTCATCTTCAACTTGCCCACCACTCTCTGCATAGAAAGGGGTTTGATTAAAAAATGCCTCCCCTTTTTCTCCGGAACCAATTTCAGTGACGATCTCGTTATTCTTTATGAGAGTAATTGTTATGGCTTCAGGAACTCGAACCATCTCGTACCCGAGAAACTCGTTCCATATGCCTTCTTTCAGTACTGCCACGTGGCCTTCGTCAAGAGCCTCGCCTTTTATCTTTGACAAAGTCCTGGAACGTTCCTTTTGTTCTTCCAATGAATGAGCGAATCCATCCATGTCCATGGAAAGTCCGTCTTCCTGAGCCATCTCTGCGGTGATATCAATAGGGAATCCATAGGTATCATAGAGCTTATAGATCATCTCGCCAGGCATAACGGATTCGCCTTTTGAGGTAATTTCGTCCACAAATTCATCGTACACTTTCATTCCTGCGCTGAGAGTTTCCATGAACCTCTCTTCTTCACCCTTTATAACCCTGACTATATAAGAATGGTTGTTCCGAATATCAGGATAAACATCCCCCATGATATCAACAACTGTTGCAGAAAGATCTGAGAGAAATTCACGTTCAATACCTATTTTCTTGCCGTATCGCAGTGCCCTCCGCAAGATTCTCCTCAATACATAACCTCTCCCGTCCTTTGAAGGAAGAACCCCATCATTAATAACAAAGGTGGCGCCTCTGATGTGATCTGAGATAACGCGCATCGCAATATCTGTCTTTTCGTTTTCACCATACACGGTATGCGATACATCTTCGAGCCGTGTAATAATAGGCCTGAAGAGATCTGTCTCGTAATTACCTAACTTCCCCTGCATGATTGAAGCGATCCGTTCCAGACCCATCCCGGTATCAATTGACGGGCGCGGGAGTTTTGTCATCTTTCCATCCCGAGACCTGTCAAATTCCATAAAAACAAGGTTCCATATCTCAAGGAAACGATCACAGTCACATCCCACAGCGCAGGATGGTTGTCTGCATCCCACGTGTTCACCGAGATCATAGAGGATTTCCGAGCACGGTCCACACGGGCCTTCATCGCCCATGGACCAAAAATTGTCTTTTTCCCCAAGCCTTACAATCCTATCTTCTTTGATACCAATCTTCTTCCATATCTTTGCTGCTTCGTCATCTTTCTCGAAAACGGTGATCCACATCCTCTTTTCATCGATCTGGTAAACATCGCGCAAAAGTTTCCAGGCATACGCGATGGCTTCATCTTTAAAGTAATCTCCGAACGAGAAATTACCAAGCATCTCGAAAAACGTGTGATGCCTTAGGGTCTTACCCACATTTTCAAGATCATTATGTTTGCCCCCGGCACGAACGCATTTCTGACACGTCGTGGCCCGAATATAATCACGTTTTTCAATACCAAGGAAGAGGTTTTTGAACTGAACCATACCTGCATTTACAAAAAGCAGGCTTGGATCCTTCTCAGGGATCAGCGATGAACTTGACACAATAGTGTGATTGTTTTCGCTAAAAAAATCTAAAAATTTCTTTCTAATTTCATATGATCTCACTGTTCAGCCTTTTTCATCTCATAATGTTCGAGGATTTTGTCTTCAATTTCTTTCGCAACTTCAGGGTGTTTCTTAAGATAGTCCTTTGTGTTTTCCTTGCCCTGACCTATCCGTGTTTCTCCATAGGCATACCATGCGCCTGCCTTCTCTATGACTCCTGCCTCAACACCAAGGTCGACCATTTCACCTTCTTTTGAAATCCCCTCTCCGAAGATGATATCGAATTCAACTTCCTTGAATGGTGGTGCAAGCTTGTTTTTGACTACTTTCACTCGTGTCCTGCTTCCTACAACATCCTGTCCGTCTTTAATTGACCCCACTCGTCTGATATCGAGCCTTACTGAAGAATAAAATTTAAGTGCATTTCCCCCTGTTGTTGTCTCCGGGTTACCAAACATAATACCGATTTTCTGACGTATCTGGTTTATGAATATTACTGTCGTGAGCGATTTACTTATTGTGGCTGTCAGCTTCCGTAACGCCTGAGACATAAGGCGTGCCTGCAGTCCGACGTGGGCATCTCCCATTTCTCCTTCGATTTCAGCGCGCGGTACAAGGGCAGCAACAGAGTCTATGACGATAACATCCACCGCCCCGCTCCTTACGAGGATTTCAGTGATTTCAAGGGCCTGTTCACCCGTATCAGGTTGGGAGATGAGAAGATCGTCCGTGTTTACACCAATTCTTTTTGCATAGGTAATATCGAGGGCGTGCTCGGCGTCTACAAATGCGGCAGTTCCTCCCCCTTTCTGAATCTCGCTCACGACCTCCAAGGCAAGAGTCGTTTTTCCTGATGCCTCAGGCCCATAGATCTCAACCACTCTTCCCCGCGGTAGCCCCCCTATCCCTAACGCCATATCGAGGGCTATTGAACCCGTGGACACAACAGGAACCTCTTCAAGAGCTTTTTCTCCAAGCTTCATGATTGCACCTTTTCCGAACAGCCTCTCTATCTGGGTCACCGCCATATCTATTGCCTTTGTTTTATTGCCGGTTTCGTCTTTCGCAGCCATTGATACCTCCACTATTTGGATTCAGCTCATAGCTCTAAGCTTATAACATTCAACAAATCAACAACCTGTACCGCGTAATCAGTAATCGGTTTTCATGATTACTTACCATGATTCCTTCGTACTTTTCACCTTTTACTTCATTTCCCGCTTTTCCCGCCCGTTTCGCTTTTCATACCCTTCAATTCAATCTCCCATACCGGTGTATAAATCGCCCCACGGGGGGTTAATGTGCTCCTGAACAGAATAAGCCGGTCAATGATAAAACTCATTTCATTCAACCTTGGGATATCTCGCTCCAGAAGCGGACCCGGTTCCCTCTTTCTCCCAAGCGTTATATGGGGTGTAAACTCTCTTTTTTCGCTCTCGAATCCAAGAGATAACAGTATACCTTCTATATCATGAAATATCGCTTTTGCGATGTCAACTCCCTTTTCAAGAGTAACTATAATTACTCGAGCCCTTCTTTTGTTTGGGAAAGCATCAACACTGTGTATCGAGACCTCAAACGGACCAAACTTATTGTTATAGACTGACAGACCCTCTTTTATGCTGTTTGCCGTAATGTCGTCAATTTCTCCAAAGAATTTTAATGTTATGTGCTGTCCCTCGCTCTTTACCCATCTGACACCGGTGACCCTTGGGGCCATGAGCCGTGCAACTTCCTGGAGGTATTCCTTGACTGGGGCAGAAACCTCAAAAGCAAGAAATGCCCTCACCGTAACCTTCCTTCCAGATAATCAAGCACCATCTTCAGGGCCTCTTCAGAGGTTTGTTCCTTAATTGAAATCCTGTCACCGCGAAAAAGAAATCTGCTTACAAATGTTCCATCTTTTGATGAGAGACCAATAAAAACTGTTCCAACCGGCTTATCCGGGCTACCCCCGCCCGGCCCTGCAATCCCTGTTACAGACAAAGCAATATCAGCATCGGTTGCCTCGCGAAGACCCTCCGCCATCGCCCGTGCAACTTCGCTGCTCACTGCCCCCTTCTCTGCTATTACCTCTTTTGGGACAAAAAGATAAAGCTCTTTTGAGTCATTGCTGTAAGTAACAAAACCCATATCAAAATAATCAGAGGCACCCTGTATGTTCGTAATCCTGTTTGATATGTACCCACCAGTACACGATTCTGCTACGGCGATCTTCATGCGCCTTTCCCTGAGGATTCTCCCTATCCGTGCTTCGATCATAATAATATCTTCCCTCCCAGTATAAGGAGTAAATTCGTAAAAACTCCTGCTACGATATCATCTCCAAGGATACCATATCCCCTCCTGAGCTTTTCCACCTGCCGGATGGGAAATGGCTTTATAATATCAAAAGTCCTGAAAAGAATAAAACCTGCCAGGAGACTCAGGAACGTAATAGTATGGCCAGCCATAGCAACAAACATACCAGCAACTTCATCGATTATGACGTATCCCGGATCATTCCCATCAAAATCAATATTATTCAAGGCAATAAGGGATGCACCAACAAAGATGAACGAAAAAAGAGGATACGAGAAAATTGAAGGAAAAAAATAGAGAAGAATACATGCAAAGGCCGATCCATATGTTCCGGGAGCATACGGCAAATAACCAATAGGGCCAAGCGTCACGAAGAGAAGAAACACATTATTTGTTGTCGCGGTAAACCTCTTTGTCATCAAAGACCTTTTTACCAACGATATTCCAGCCATCCTTCCAGACTCTGTAAAAACAGCTCCAAAATCCGGTATGACAGGCGGCAACCTTCTGATCTACCATAATGAGAATGGTATCGTTGTCACAGTCGATATAGATTGATTTTACCTCCTGGAAATGGCCCGAAGTCTCTCCTTTCAGCCACAGTTTCTTTCTTGATCTTGAATAGTAATGAGCTTTACCGGTCTTGAGTGTCAACTCATAGGCCTCTTGATTCATGTATGCAACCATCAGGACGTCCTTTGTGTTCATGTCCTGAACAACAACAGGGACAAGCCCTCTTTCATCCCATTTTATCTCATTCATTGCGTCTTCCACCCTTGATTTTAAATCTTCTCTGTTCAACTACAGGGGCGAGGATAACGTCGCACCTTCTCGCTGAACGTCTGACGATGAACGCCAAATTCATTCCACTATATCCGTACACTCACGCCCCGATTTGCCAAATATTTTTTTACATCGAGTATAGTGTGTTCCCGGAAATGGAAAATGGAGGCTGCAAGAACAGCATCGGCCTTTCCCTCAACAAGACCTTCATAGAGATGCTCAAGCGTGCCCACGCCGCCAGAGGCAATCACCGGGATATTCACCGACTCGGAAATGATTCGTGTCAACTCTATGTCGAATCCTACTTTTGTACCATCTCTGTCCATGCTTGTGAGAAGAATCTCTCCCGCGCCAAGACGTTCGACCTCTATCGCCCACTTGACCGCATCAACACCCGTGGGCCTTCTTCCGCCATACGTAAAAACTTCGAAACCATCACCTCGACGTTTTGCATCGATAGCAATACAGATACACTGACTGCCAAACACTTCGCTCGCCTCNCGAACGAACTCAGGATTCTCGACAGCAGTCGTGTTGACAGTNACTTTGTCCGCCCCNGCAAGGAGAATATCGCGAATATNCTGCAAACTCTTGATTCCGCCCCCCACAGTAAGAGGCATAAAAACTTCGTTTGCCACCCTCTCCACAACATCAAGGATTGTTCGCCTCTGCTCATGGGATGCTGTAATATCAAGGAAACAAAGCTCATCTGCCATTTGTGCTTCGTACTCCTTCGCATTGGTAACAGGATCGCCTGCATCTCGTAGCTTTACGAAGTTTATACCTTTCACCACCCTTCCTTCCATGACATCAAGGCAGGGTATAATTCTTTTAGTCAGCATACTGTATAGCTTCTTCTACCTTTATCAAACCTTCGTAAACTGCCTTACCGAGTATGACAGCCCATACGCCAAGGTCCTTGAGTTTTTTTACATCATCAATACTGGTTACTCCACCGCTTGCAATAAGAGGTATATCTGTCAGCTGCATCATTTTTTTCATTCCTTCATAATCAGGTCCAGCAAGCATCCCATCTTTCGCCACATTCGTGCAGAGGATTGCCATGATGCCAACCCTCATTGCCTCATCAAGAATTTCCTGGACATCTCTCTTTACTGAACTTTTCCATCCTCTTACCATCGGTTTTCCATCGAGCATATCAAGACCAAGAACGATATTGTCATAAACAGAAAGGCTTTTAAAAAAGAAGTCGTCTTCAAGGGCTCGCGTTCCAACAATAATGCCATTCACGCCCATGGCACTATAATCCCTTATATCTTCGTCTTGCCGTATGCCTCCCCCCACTTCCATGTATCCAGGTACTTTTTCTCGGATCTTTCGGATAATATCCGTATTGCCACGGTAACCGGTTCGTGCGCCATCAAGGTCAATGATATGGAAATCCCTGGCACCCTGCTGCACGAGCTCTTCTATTTTGTTGACAGGGTTTTTACTGTATACAGTGACTTTCGAAAAATCGCCTTTTACTAAACGGACGCATTCGCCACCTATAAGATCCATGGCGAAGAAAGCTTTCATTGATGTTCCTCAAGAATTACATCCAGCCCCTGGTTGATAATATCTCGGGAAAGCTCCTCCACGGTGAGCCATTTTGCGCCCCTTCTGAGAAACTTTCCCAGATTGAGGAGGTTTTCCGATAACGCCTGTTGATCCTCATCAATTGTAAACACACGCTTCAGCACGTTCTTTTCAATGAGGTGCATGTGGAATCCAACACCAGCAGGTTTATCAACACCAAGATTGCCACCAACCCTTTCTTCGTACCGAAAAATCAGCAGATTGATATAGTTTCCATGATTTTTATCCATTCTGTACCCTATATTTCGGGCAGCAAGACCTTCCCGTAAAATGGTGCTGAGTATTGCCTCTGCATTTTTTGGAATATTGCCAACTTTCGAAAATCTTCCACAATAGCTGCATTTTTTGACTTCTCCAGGGCCTTCCATTTTCTCCACAACAATACCGAGGTCTCCGATTGCATACCCGTGATTGGATACAATGACTGATACGATGAGACAAACAGCTATGAGTATTAGTGTCGATTTTTTGAAACAAATTTTTGTCAGCTTCATGTCAATCATTCTACCTAAAAACGCATTGAAAGGAAAGGATAAAAATTACTCTTTTACCAAACAGCATTGACAAAAACATGATACAGAAGGATAAGGTTAAGGCCTATTAAAAGGGCCGTACTGATGTAGGTGACCATATTCATCCAACGAGAATTCCGATATTCGCCCATAAGCTCTTCATCATTTATGAGGATCAACATAAATATCAGTATTACCGGCAATAATACACAGTTGACAATCTGGCTGAACCACATCACTTTAATGAGCGGCAGGTTTGGTATAAGAACAAACGATGCACCCATTATGACGATGATGGTAAAAATTGAATTGAATTGCGGTGCCTCTTTGAAACGTTTACCGGTACCCGTCTCCCAGCCCATAGCCTCACACACATAATAAGTCGTCGCAAGGGGCAGAATGCAGGCAGAAAAAAGCGAAGCATTTGCAAGCCCGATGGCAAAGAGGATATATGCGTATTTCCCGGCAAGTGGCTTCAGAGAAAGCGCTGCATCCTCTGCAGTGTCAATCGGCACTCCGGCAGGAAAGAGTGTAGCGCCACATGCAACGATAATAAAGAAAGCAACTACTCCCATCATGATACCGCCACCGATTACATCAACTTTGGATGCCCACCTATCATGTTCGTTGAGCCCCTTCTCTACGACTCCTGCTTGGAGGTAAAACTGTTGCCACGGAGTTATAGAAGTACCCACCAGACTCACAATCATGACGAGATAGCCAGTACTCCATTGAATGTGAGGTGTAACAGTTTTCTGTATAACGTCACCCCAATCTGGTTTTGCTAAAAAGGCCGATATAATATATGTGCTATAGACTAGGCAAACACCAAGGACTATTCTTTCAAAAATGGAATAGTTCCAACGAGTCACAAGAAACCAAACAAAAAATGCTCCTAATGGTACCGATACGTACTTACTTACACCAAACAGCTCCATACTTGCAGCCCAGCCTGAAAATTCAGCCATGGTATTGCCCACGTTTGTTATGAAAAGAGACAACATAACCCAGAATGCAACCCTGATACCTTTGTTTTCCCGTATGAGGTCAGCGAGGCCCTTTCCCGTTACCATTCCCATTCGTGCCGACATTTCTTGGTAGACTATCAAGAGAAAGACCGTGGGAATCATCGTCCACAAAAGATTATACCCATACCTCGCCCCGGCAATGGAATAGATGGCTATACCGCCGGCATCGTTATTAATGTTCGACGTAATAATTGCCGGGCCCAGAAGAGAGAGAAGAATGATAAATTTTTTCATTCGTGCCATACTAACTTAATTAACACGGATCATTTTTTCGTTCAATTTATTTCGGTTAAATGTTTATATTTTTTTCTAAACATTGTAGTAACTTAGATCCTATAAGGGTTTTACACATCAAGGATTTCCTGGATCGGTAATGAAGATTCCCCTCTAAATTGCCATAGGGAATGTATTTTTTTCTAACAATTATAAAAACTTTTCTTGACTAAATATGTAATATGCATAAAATAAAGGATTAATGTGGTAAAAAACCAAAAGGGGGTAACACAATGGCCACAAAAAGCAAACCGGCAGCAAAACCTGCAGCAAAGGCCGTAAAGAAGCCAGCGGCAAAAAAACCAGCCCCAAAAGCAAAGGCAGCAACAAATCCTGCTCAGAAGACATCACCAAAACCAGCAGCCAAGGCAGCAAAGAAGCCGGTCGTGCCAAAGGGCAGTAAGTACACATGCGGTGTATGCGGTATGGTCGTCTCAGTTGACACAGCGTGCGGATGCGTCGAAGCATGTGATCTCATCTGCTGCTCAAAACCAATGAAATTGAAAAAAGCGTAAAAGGCAGTTTTAAAGCCTGATAAGGCATTATTTTACCGAATTCACCTGTGATGGATGGAGAGGCAGTAATCGATAAGAGACGTGTTTTCTTCATTACTGCATCGTGGGAATTTTGTTTTGGTGGTCATTGAATATGTAATAATGAACCTAAAAAATGGAGGGAAGAAACCATGAAACAGAGATCTTTAAGTACGTTTTTAATGATCTTCGCTCTGATATTTACAGTTCCCTCATTTTCGATTGCACAGTCACGTTACGTGGGGTCTGACAAATGCATACCATGCCATAGGTCGATTTATGGAATGTGGAAAGACACATTACATAACAAGAGCCAGCAGGTTCTGAGTCCCACAAATGACACTGTCGTGGTGAATTGGAAAGGTTCGGTAAAAATTAAAGCCGGCAATTTTCCTGAAGCAACGGTAAAGCTCGACAAAGCACCTGATGGCATCTATCAGGCAACGCTCATCGATGCAAAAAATCCCTCAAGCCAGACAACTTACAGCATAGCAAGAACCTATGGCGGGTGGGGATGGAAACAACGGTACCAGGTTAAAATAGGAGAGAACTATTATATACTGCCTATACAGTGGAACCAGGCAACATCCCGGTGGGTTCCCTATAACATGCAGAACTGGTATAGCCAGGATGGCGCCTTAAAAACACCTCCGGTAACTGCATCATTTGAGATGAAGTGCGCAGCATGCCACAACACAGGGCTCACCCTCAGGAAAATCAATGGAGGGTACGAGTCAAAGTATGTTGAGCTCAACACCGGATGTGAAAAATGCCATGGGCCAGGCTCACACCATATTAAGAATCCAAAAACAAAAGGGTCAATTGTTAACCCGAAGAAAATGGTTTATGAGCGTGCTATTGAGGTCTGTGGCCAGTGCCATTCACGCGGTGTAAGCGTTCCAGGCGGAAGCTTTGATTTTCCATGGAACGATAAGGATAATATACCATATAAACTTGGCGAACCTCTCAACAATTACTATCAACAGAAGCCTGGTATATGGGGTGACCCGGAGGCGCATGCACGGCAGCACCATCAACAGTGGGTAGATCTTTTAAAGAGCAAACATTATAAAGCAAAGGTAGCCTGCCATGACTGCCATAATCCCCATGGAGGACCGGATCAAGCCCAGCTCGTGAAAGCAGATCATAACAACACCCTCTGTCTCTCATGCCATGGAAAGGATAAGCGGTTCTCAAGTGTTGCAGCCATCCGAAATCACACAAAGCATAATTATGCGCCTGAGACAAAAGGCACTGGTAGGTGCTCAACGTGCCATATGGTAAGAACTGCTTCGTCGGCAGAAGCAGGAGACATTCACTCCCACGATTTCAAAATTATCAAACCCAGTGTGAGCCTTGCAATGTTCCAGAGAGACCCCAAGATGGTTCTGCCAAACTCCTGTTCCGGATGCCACAAGGATTGGGCTAAAGGCAAGGAAGGCTATGAAGCAGGTGTCATGGCATATGAAACACTATACGGAAAATAACTGAAATTCAATGTTGCTCTGGGCAATGCGGAATGTAACCTCTGCATTTCGCATTCGTATATGCTTAAAGATATAACTCTATTGAAGAAATTACTCTATAGTATCCTTTTCTTCCTCTTAGGGTCTTCTTACGCCTTTGCGTTGGAGGTTACGTCTATCGAGAAATTCGTGGATAACGCTGTTTTTGACTCGTGGGAACCCAACTCCAATGAAGTTCTCTTCCTGAGAAAAGATGAAAAGGGTGTACTACAGATTTTCAAAGTAAAAGAAGATTCTATTAATCCTGAATCAGAAAAGACATGCCACAGCTGCAATGTTCAACGGGCAGTTGGTTTCAAGCTATCCATGATACCGGCGATTCATAAAGGCAATTCTGACTGGCACCCTTCCGGCGAGTGGTTCATTATCCAGGGAGAAATTCCGGACACAATAAGCTGGAAGCAGGAAAAACGGATGCCCGGTTCGCGGCTCCTTGCAGAACCCGGATCGGGATGGTGGAATAATCTCTTTCTTGTCAGTAAGGATGGCAAGATTTGGATCAAACTCACTACCTTTACGAACAATGATCTCAATGGTGGCGTCCTCTCACCAAAATTTTCAAGAGACGGGAAGATGATTGCCTGGGCTGAGCGCATTGGAGGGGCAAAACCCTTTGATCAGTATCCATATGGCAGATGGCTTCTCAAGACAGCAAGAATCCATATAGATGGAGAAAATTCAAGACTTTCCGACATTAGACTTCATCCTCCCCAGGATGGGGCTATCTTTGAACCCCAAGGGTGGTCGTCAGATGGCAAATTTCTTTTTGCAACCGACATAGGATATGCAGAATTGCCCTATCCCGGGTACAGGATGGATATCTGGGAGGCAGATATGGAACCTGACGGCACAATGAAAAATCTGAAAAACCTCACAAAGTCGAAAGGCTTCTCTGAGGAACAGGCATCGTATTCTCCCGATGGAAAACTGATTGCATTCATGGCCAACAATTTTGACACGCTGTACGAGAAACGCATGCACGAAGCATGGAAAAAGGACAGACAGCGTTTCAGCCACTTCATTGTCAGAACCTTGTCTACCGATCTTTTTCTCATGACCAGGGACGGCACAGTAGTTAAGCGCCTCACTCGTTTCGCCGAACAGGACTGGAAAGGAAAACATCCAATAGTGACCAGGGGCTCCTGGAGCAAAGATGGAAAAACGATTCTTCTCGGGCTCGCTCTCCGTTCAAATATAACCGGGAAGAAAGAAGAGGAGATGATTTACCGGATTAAAGTAGAGTAAGGAAATTGCTTTTTTGACCAACACAATAGGGCTATGTTATGGTAAAATAGGTTTATGATAAAAGATTGGGATCTCATCAATTCTCAGGTAGACCGGGATTACAGGGTCTTCAGGATTAAGGAAGAAACTGCTCTCTCCCCGAGAACAAACAGAACGGGGAAGTTCTATGTCATTGACACAAATGACTGGGTCAATATCATCCCCATTACCGAAGATGGGCAGGTGGTAATGATCAAACAGTACAGGCATGGGTCAAAAAATGTTACCCTTGAAATACCTGGTGGGCTCGTCGACGATGAATCCCCGGAGAAGGCTGCTTTGCGGGAACTCCTCGAGGAGACAGGGTACCAGGGAGACGGTGTCGCATACCTCGGTGCTACGAATCCAAACCCGGCCATTTTTAACAACCTCTGTCATACGTTTCTCGTAAAAAATGTGAAAAAGGTGTCCGATGTAAACCTTGACGACAACGAGGACATCGAAGTAGTCCTCAAACCCCTTGCAGAGGTTCCTGACTTAATTGCTGACGGGAGCATAAATCACGCCCTTGTAATCATCGCTTTTCATTTTTTCTTCTCGAAACAACCGCAGTTGTAAAGATCATGGAAAAAAAGAATTTTCCTTACATCTCCTTCGTTGGTCGCTCAAATACCGGAAAAACAACTGTCATAGAACGCCTCATTCCCGTGCTTCGCAAAAAAGGACTTAAAGTAGCTGTTATCAAGCATCATCCCCACGATTTCGACATCGATATCCCTGGCAAAGATACATACCGCTATAAACAGGCCGGTGCATCGACAAGCATTCTTGCCTCGCCCGGTAAGGTGGCAGTTATTGAGGACACAGCGACAGAACTCACTCTTGAGGAAATCATCACCAGGTATGTCCATGATATAGACCTCCTCCTTATTGAGGGCTTTAAGAGAGAACAGGTTCCTAAGATTGAAGTCTTTCGCAAAAAAGAAGACGGAAACTCTCCGGTCTGTTCTGGAGATACAAACCTAATTGCCATTATTACCGATGAATCAGTTGAAACATCTCTTCCTGTTTTCTCGCGAAATGATGTTCAGGGGATTGCTGAGTTTATTCTCAGCCGTTTTGTCGGACAGAAATCTTCTGAAGCTCTTTGACCAGAGCAATGTTCTCAAGATGCCCTGTTTGTTTTGCAGAAATCTTTCCGATAACAGGCCGGTTCAACAGATACATATCACCGATAAGATCGAGCACCTTATGTCTGACAAACTCATCGGGAAACCGCAAGGTGGTGTTTACGACTTCCTCCTCGTTGAGGAGAATTACATTATTAACCCGTCCTCCCGAACCAAGGCCCATCTTTGCGAGGCGCTCAAAATCCTTTATGAATCCGAAGGTCCTCGCAGGGGCAATATTCTGCAAAAAATCATCTCTGCCACCTGCAAAGTGATACAATTGGCGACCAATCGGCCTAGGATACTCCAGGATATATTCGACTTCAAATCTGTCTGAAGGCTCAATAGACAGATGTCGGCCATTACCAAGATTGGCAAGACTGATCTTTGTATCTATTTTGAGGGGACCTACTCCTACTTTTTGTTCTACAATCCCTGCCTTTTCTATATTATCGCACATCTCAAGTGCTGAGCCGTCAAAGATTGGCACTTCTTCGCTTACCTTCACCAGAAGGTTGGTAATGCCATACATGTGACATGTGGCCATAAGATGCTCAATTGTGCGAACCTGGCAGTTTTTCCCTTTTACGGTCGATGCATATCCCACCGAAAACACATAGTCGATATAAGCAGGAATTCGCTCACCATCGGGTATATGCTCAAAAACAATCCCGGTGTCTTCCGGCATGGGAAGCAGGATCATCCCTGTCTTCACTCCGGAATGAAGCCCAACCCCATATACAACAATACTTTTTGCTATGGTCCTCTGTTTGAAAATATCAGGACCTTTTGAAATACCAACCTTCACTTCTTCTGCAATTCCTGTTTTTTTCTCCTCACCGGCAAGTCCTCGGGAAATCACTTCAAGTACCTTATCGATAGACAGGGGTTTTTCGAGAAAATCGTATGCCCCCATCTTTACCGCTTCAACTGCTGTTGAGATCGTCCCATGACCTGATATAACAATGACAAGTGCGTCTTTTTCTTTCTCCCTGATCATTCTCAACACCTGGAGACCATCAAGCCCGGGCATCCAGATATCAAGGAGAACGATCTTGGGTCTGACTGTATTGAAAAGCTTGATCCCTTCCCTACCCTCGCTCGCCGTAAAAACTTGAAAACCTTCATCCCTCAAGATAGATGAGAGGCTATCAAGGATTTGTTTTTCATCATCTATAATAAGAACCTTGGCCATGAGTGATATTCTACCTGAAAGTACTCTGATTTACAAATTTACTAAGGATTGCCTTCCATATATTGCAAACATCTTTTTTGTGCTATACTATTTTTACATAAGAGCCGAATAACCAATACGGAGGTCATTAACACACTCATTGGAAGAAAAAACCGAAGAAGGTTACTTAAAGTTATCCTTTGATGACACCAACATAGCTCGAAACCTTTTTGGCCCGCGCGACGAAAATATAAAGTACCTCAAAAAATACTTCAACATCAGAGCAAGCATACGGGGGAATCACCTCACCATTATAGGCAACAAAAAAGATCTCGAAAATACAAACAGAGTAATTAACGAACTTCACGGAATTGTAAGGAAAGGTCTCGCGATAAATCCAGCAGATATTGACCATGCCGTTCAATACCTGTCCCATGCACAGGGGAGTATGGAAGATCTCCATAAAGACCAGATTTATATTGTTCCTTCGAGGAAAATCATCACACCAAAATCGAAAAACCAAAGACTTTACCTTGATGCCATAAAGAAACATGATATGGTCATCGGTATCGGTCCTGCGGGTACGGGAAAGACATACCTTGCCATGGCTATGGCGCTTTCTTCATATTTCAGGAAAGAAGTCTCACGTATTATACTTACGAGGCCAGCCATAGAGGCCGGGGAAAAGCTTGGGTATCTTCCGGGTACTATGTATGAGAAAGTGAATCCCTATCTTCGACCACTCCACGACGCACTCTTTGACATGGTAGATATGGACCGCGCTTCTCGGCTCATCGAAAAAGGGGTAATCGAGATCGCCCCTCTTGCCTTTATGAGGGGCCGTACACTCAATGACGCCTTTGTAATCCTTGATGAGGCACAGAACACCGCCTCTGAACAGATGAAAATGTTTCTTACACGACTTGGCTTCTCTTCAAAGACGGTTATCACGGGAGATATCACTCAGATAGACCTGCCGGATAAAAAGGCAAGTGGGCTTGTTGAAGTTCAGTCAGTCTTAAAAGGAATTAAGGGTATCCGGTTTATTTACTTTTCGGAGAAAGATGTGGTAAGACATCCACTTGTTCAGAAGATCATTCGGGCATATGAATCTCGAAAAGGAACCCTGGAGGACATAAAAAATGCAGAGCGAAAAGGCTAAACCTCCCTCGTACCTCAATTACAGAAGACTTCTTGTTATTCTTTTGCTCTCGCTTCTACTCGCCTTGATCTGTAGTACCAAAGATCCTTTCAAATTCTCAGAATACCATTACGGAGACATCGCGAGAAAAAATATTAAATCACCTGTCGACATTTACCTGCCCGATAAAGACATCACCATGAAAAAAGGTGAGATTATCGTAAGAGAAGGGGACAGAATTACGGATGAGCATCTTCGAAAACTATCCAGAATCGAGGTTAGAGAAAGCGTTGCAGCCTTTTCCGTAAAGAATATGATCCTGATCTTTCTTCTGCTCTTCTTTTCTCTCACACTCATTTATGAATATGCTGACAAAAACATAAAGAAATTTACCCTTTCAGAAAAAGACCTCAATTTTGCCGCTATCTTTACTCTCTTCATGGCGCTCCTCGTAAAAGCTTCAACGTTGATTTTTGAACATTTCGCACCGAGTTCTGCTTCATACTTACTCTATGTTGTTCCTATATTCTGTTACGGCATCATTCTGAGGATAGTCCTTTTTTCCGAAGCAGCAATCATATTTTCCATATTCTTTTCTCTTGCCATGGGCTTTCTCTTTGAGAATAGTCTTCCAATTTTTCTGTATATGTTTTTAGGCAATATCCTTGCATCATATTATTCTGGGAAGTGCGAAAACAGAAACACAATCCTAAAGGCCGGCCTTTATACAGCTTCAATCATGTCCCTTATCGTTATCCTCTTCGATACACTCCAAGGAAACTCACCTTCAGATATACCCCTGAAAATAGCCTTTATCGTTTTCAATGGCGTGGGCAGCAGCTTTATAGCCCTTGGTCTTCTTCCCGTCATAGAACACGTTTTCAATTACACCACAGACATCAAACTTCTCGAATTGGCAAATCTTGAGCACCCATTGCTTGAAGAGATGATGGTAAATGCTCCGGGAACTCATCATCACAGTATCGTAATCGGGAATCTTGCAAAAGCAGCCGCGGAAAGTATTGGTGCTCACCCTCTTCTTGCACGAGTTTCCGCATACTACCATGATATCGGCAAACTAAAAATGCCCCACTATTTTATCGAGAATAGAATAGGCAACGATGATGTGCATAAGGGATTAACCCCTAACATGAGCGCCCTCATTATCCTTTCCCACGTAAAGGAAGGGATTGAAATGGCCCGTCAATACAGACTTGGGAAAAAGATAACCGATATGATCGGGCAACACCATGGCACAAGCCTCGTGACATTTTTTTACAATCGTGCAAAGGAGCTTGAGGATCCAAAACTGCATGTGATTGAAGAAAAAGACTTCAGATATGCCGGGCCAAAACCGCAGACCAAAGAAGCGGGTATAATCATGCTGGCAGATGCAGTTGAAGCATCTTCACGTATCCTTGACGACCCCACACCGAAAAGGATTGAAACACACGTGCAAGAGGTTATCGAGAAAATATTCCTCGACGGACAACTTGATGAGTGCGAACTCACCCTTAAAGACCTCCATGCCATTCAAAAAAGCTTCATCGCCATTCTTATTGGCATATTCCATCACAGGATCGAATATCCGGAAAGGACATCCCATGACGGTACTGATAAAGGAGTCACCAAGATTTCTGGGAACGGACAAAAGAGCGGTCAGAAGGATCATCGAAAATTTACTAACATCTTTAAGGCTACAGGATAGGGATCTCAGCATCCTTTTTGTCGACAATAAAAAGATCACGAAACTGAATAAACAGTTTTTTCATAAGGACAGCCCCACAAATGTCATATCTTTTTCTTATATGGATGGACTGTCATCTGAGATAATGGGAGATATCGTAATCTCTCTTGAAAAAACCCGTGAGGAAGCGGAATGTCTATCAATCCCTTTCTATGAGCGGCTCTTTACCCTCATTATTCACGGAATAGTCCACGTTCTCGGCTACGATCACATAAACAACAAAAACGAAGCACGAAGGATGCGATACCGTGAAAAGAAACTCCTCGCCTTCGTTCTCTCTCATCCCCTCTATAGCAAACTCATTTTAGGATAGTTTGTGCGATTTCCTAATCTCTTTCACTCCGAACTCCGAACTCCGAACTTCCCGCTGAGAATCGGTTTGCCGATTCTCAGCGGAATCCTCCTCGTCACCTGCCAGCCCCCCGTCTCCCTCTTTCCCCTTGCCTTCATTGCGTTGGTCCCTCTTCTCTATGCCATTGAAAAATATTCATACCGTCATCCCTTTATTCCAGGCTTTATTACCGGCATTGTTACATATCTTGGCCTTATCTATTGGGTTGTCGTTGCCATGAACACCTATGGCGGTATCGATATTTTCACCAGCACGCTTATACTTTTGCTCTTTGTTCTTTACCTTTCCCTTTACATGGGCTGCTTTACAGCAGCAATTTGCGCGATGGACAAGAACTTGTCTGTTCCGATCTATCTTTCCGCACCAATAGCATGGGTGCTCCTGGAATATGTCAGAGGTATTGCGCTTACCGGCTTCCCGTGGAGCTTTCTTGCCCACTCACAGCATAATTTTCTGACCTTCATTCAGATTGCATCTATTACCGGGACATACTTCTTGTCTTTTCTCATCGTCGCAATAAACTGTATTGTTTTTTTCGGTGCTTTCAAAAAACCAGTTTCAAAGATCTATCTAATAATAATATTTACCTTGGTCGCAGCTTCTATTGCGTTTGGAGTAAACAAACTCAATGAGCCTCACGAGGGAAAATTGACAACAGCTATTGTCCAGGGAAATATCCGGCAGGATGTGAAATGGGACAATAATTTCAAGATTAAAACGATACAGGTGTATTACCAGCACACACTCAAAAACGGGAGCAATGTAGATCTGGTTATCTGGCCGGAAACAGCCTTGCCACTTGTTTTTAATGAAGAGCTATACGTCAACCAGTACATCAAAGCGTTACCTCCTGTCATAAACTCCCATCTTCTTTTCGGTACACTATGGAAGGACCGGAACGGGAAATTATATAATTCCTCATACGTCATTGGGAAAAATGGTGACGTGAACGGTATCTACAATAAGGCACACCTTGTTCCATTTGGTGAGTATACCCCTTTAGTCCGGTATCTGCCTTTTCTTCAAAAAATAACTGCCCAAGGGGCAGGTTTTGCTTCAGGTGAAATCCATGATCCTATAATCACCTCCTTGGGCAAAGTGGGAATACTCATTTGCTATGAAGGTGTCTTCCCCTCTATCACCAACGAAACGGTGGCGAGAGGTGCACAATTTCTCGTAAACCTGACAAATGACGCGTGGTACGAGAAAACATCGGCTGCTTATCAGCATCTTGCCTTCTATGTCTTCAGGGCAGTGGAAACTGACAGGTATGTTCTCCGTGCAGCAAATACGGGTATAAGCGCCATCATCGACCCACGGGGACGCATCACAGCCAGAACACCGATCTTTGAGGAGGAAGTTTTGAAAGGCAAATTCACCCTCAGAGATGGATTTACCTTTTATGTCCGATATGGAGATTATTTCATACTTATTCTTCTGATTTTTCTTTTGGTCATTATCGCAATTCAATGGTTTCGAGGAAAAACAGCAAGGCAGGGTTAAAAGAATCAGGGGCAAGGATTCCAAAAACACCACCGTTATCCTGCTGAAGCATTCATAATACAGGAAATTGTGCTTCTGGGATTGCCCTACCGTAAGAGTAATTTTGGAAGAAGCGTCGAAAGTTGCGGAACGTAGGTTATAACCAGGAGGCATCCAAGGAACAGGAGGATGAAGGGAAGGATTGACTTGCCGATCTCTACAAGGGACCGTTTCATGATAGCCATGGAGACAAACAGGTTCAGGCCAAAGGGTGGGGTCAGAAAACCACACTCAACATTCACGATCATAATGATGCCGTAATGGATGAAGTCGATGTCATACCGTGTGAGTGTTTCCACGAGAATAGGAGATATGATGATAATAGCTGTTACAATGTCCATCAGACCGCCGATGATAAGGAGCACTCCATTGATGGCCAGAAGAAAAAGCCATTTGCTCTGAATGTTGGAGACAATCGCTTCGGCCAGTTTTACCGGAATCTGCTCAACGGTAAGAAGCCAGATAAAACTCATAGCACAGGAAAGGATAAAGAGGAGGCACCCTGACAGAATAGCTGAGTCTCTGCAAATAGCGAAAAGCTTGCTTATTTTCAGCTCCTTATATATAAAGAGCTCAACAAAGAGGGCATAGACCACCGACACTGCGGCCGCCTCTGTGGGGGTGAAGATTCCGCCATAGATTCCTCCGAGGACAAGGATGGGAAGAAAGAGTGCCCATAAGCCATTTTTGATAATTTTGATCCCTTCCTTGAACGTGTACTGCTTGTCTGAGCGCCATCCGTGCTTGTACGACATATAGTACGAATACCCAATGAGGCTGCATCCGATGAAGATACCCGGGAGAAATCCTGCCATGAAGATCTCTGCCACAGACACATTCATAACAAGAGCATAGAGGATCATTGGTATACTCGGAGGAATCAAAATGCCGAGAGAGCCGGAAGAGGTAAGAAGCCCAACGGAAAATCGTTGTCCGTATCCCTCCTTGATAAGGGCAGGCATCATGATACTTCCGATGGCTATGACTGTTGCCGGGGATGATCCTGAGATGGCAGCAAAAAACATGCACGCTAATACTGATGCCATGGCAAGACCACCGGTGAACCTGCCAACAAACAGTCTCATAACCCCTACAAGCCGATCGGAGATAGCCCCTTCTGCCATAATATTGCCGGCAAGGATGAAAAAGGGCACCCCCAGGAGCACAAAGTTATCGAGCCCGTTGAAGAGCTGCTGGATGAGGGATGTAACCGGTACATGCGCTATGAAAATCAGATATATTGCCGTTGTTGCAGCAAGGAGTAAAGCAATGGGCATACTCAGGGCAAGGAGAACAAAGAAGCAAATAAGGACAACAGTCAACGTCATTGGCTATTTCTTCCTTACCCGTTCGAACGGCTCACGCCTGAGAAAGCTCATAACGTGTTTATAGGAAAGCGCAAAGAACCTGAATGCCATAATAACTGAAAAGAGAGGAATAGGAATATACGGAATGAACATTCGCATCTGCATGGCAGGGCTTTTTGCGCCGAATGACTGAAGTTTAAAAATGTGGACAATGCCATAATATATGAAGAGAATGCATACGATACCGGAAATTGCGTATGCGGTTACCTTCAAGAGGTGGCTCACCCTATCAGGGCAATACTCTGTCAGAGCCTCCATCGAAAAATGAGTTCCATATTTGACGCCTATGGCAGCGCCGAGATAGGTGCAGAGTATCATCATATAATTTGCGAACTCACCGAACCACGTAAACGTATAGGAAACAGTATATCTGAGACCGGTTTCAACAAAGGTAAGGATCGCAAGACCCAAGAGGGACATTCCGACCAGACCTTCCTCAATCTTATTGAGTTTCCGTATGAGATTTTCCATCTGAGAGGATTGTTTATTCTTTTGAATACGTTGATTAGGCTAAGCAGGGTAAGAACTTCAATCCACTCAACCTAATCAACATAATTCTCTCGTGTTTTCTACTTCTTTTTCGCATAGAAATCGATCTTTTTCAGATAAAAATCATACCATTCCGCACCGTACTGGGCACGATACTTGTCGTGGACAGGCTGAACAGCCTTCTTGAATGCATCCCTTTCCTGAGCGGTGAGGATGTGAACATCAACATTCTGGGCTTTTGCCTTGTCTAAAGCTTCAACCCTGTTCTTGGCATTTCCCTCTCTGTTGACCTTCACCTGAACCTCTGCTGCCTCCCTGAATATTTTCTGCTGTTCGGGCTTAAGGGAGTTCCAGAAGGCTTTATTCACAATGGTAGGACACTCGGTGAGGATATGGTTCGTGATTGTAGCAAACTTGTTTACCTCAGTGAATTTCATGAGAATTGATGTATAGATTGGATTGTCCTGACCATCAATAACCTTCTGCTGCAGTGCATTGTAAATCTCCGGAAACGGCAGCGGCGTGGGATTGGCGCCAAGCGCTTTGAAGGTATCTATCATCATGGGGGCCTCAACAACCCTGATTTTCAAACCTTTTAAATCATCTGGCATTTTTATGGGCCGTTTTGAGTTGGTCATATCTCTGAACTCATTCTCTGTATAGCCAATAAACACAAAGCCCTTGGCGTCACAGTATTTCGCAAAACGGTCTTTCACATCTTTATCATCGAGGACTTTGTACGCAACCTCTCTATTCGGATAAACAAAAGGCAGCTCAATGATACCTATCTCAGGAACAAAATTTGCGAGGACTCCCGCTGTTACAGCGGTCATCTGGAGCGTTCCTCCCTGCACCTGTTCAGTCATTGAACGCTCGCCGCCAAGCTGGCCAAGGGGAAATACCTGGACCTCGATTTCGCCATTTGTTTTTTCAGTCACATACTTCGCGAAGGCTACAGCAGCATGGTGCTGAGGATGAATAGGCGGTCCAACGTGGCCATACTTTACAATCATTTTGGCATCAGCAATACCAGCAGTCAAGGCCAGAAAGGCCGTTAAAACAAAAACTGTACACACCATTCTTTTATTCATGATGACCCCCTTCTTTGGATATAAGTATAATGTAGATTTAACAAAAAGAATTTTTATACAAAAAACCTCCCTTGTCAAATAAAAAATCCCCGTGCCTCTGATGATGTTATGGAATATTCATCAAAATCTGTTGACATTAATTAGATTACTGGGGTACTGTACACAATGAATGGCCAGATTCGTAATAAAAGATAACGAGACAATCCGAAAAAAAGTCTATCATTACATCAGAGAAAAAATATTAAACGGCGAGATTGCTCCTGGGGAACGGCTCATAGAAACGAGACTTGCTCAGGATATTGGAACCTCCCGAACTCCCGTTCGTGAGGCATTGCACAGTCTTGAGCTTGAAAAACTCATAAAGTCTATACCCAGGGTTGGCTATGTTGTAGAAAGCATGAATGTGCAGGAGTTAGAACAAATCTGCGAAATCAGGTCAGTCATTGAGGCGCTTGCAGCCAGGTGGGCAATCGAGAAGTCCCATGAAAAACTGGTAAAAACTCTTGCAAAGAATATTTCAAAACAGGAAAAAGCCCTCAGCAAAAATAAATTGCAGGAATATATTGAGCTCGATGCTCAATTTCATGACAGTATCGCAAAACTGAGCGGGAGCGATCGGCTCCTCGAACTGGATCAGACGCTCCGACGACACATGCTCAGATATAGGGCTCATGTTGTCTATGCAATCGATACTGCTATCCGATCCGTGGAGGGACACCGTCGCATTGTGGATGCAATTGAGAAAAGGGATGTAGCACGAGCAATTGAGGCTCTTCAGCAGCACCTTCAACAGTCAAAAACAGACATTCTCCAATATGTTCTGAGCTAACACAACTTAATATATATATGTCAAGCTTTATCCGAAAAAAATCAAAGTTATCTGATGTAGAATTATAGAACTACAATATAATCTCTTGTTATACTTAGAATGTTAAATGATGGTTGTTCTCTTTTTTAAATATTGGTGGAAGAAAAACTTTGCTCCAGTGCTGAAATTAATAATAGTCATAAGCATATCTCTCGTTGCCGTTGTCTTTTTTAGTAGTAATGTTTTCTCATCCCCTGATATATCACAAAAACGTGTTCTTGTTCTACATTCTTACTATCAGGGTTATAAATGGACTGATGATGAAAATGCAGGAATTGAGTCGGTGTTAAAACCCGTAATCGGAAGAAATAACCTTCATATTGAATACATGGATACCAAGAAAGTTTTTGGAGATCTCTATTCCCAAAGATTGTTCGAAGTCTACAAACTCAAATACAATAACTATAAGTTTGATCTGATTATTACTACGGACAATAATGCTTTTGAATTCATGCTTCGCTACAGGGACAAATTATTCCCGGATACACCTGTTGTCTTTTGTGGAGTCAACTATTTCCAAATCGAGCAACTCAAAGGTCAAAGAGGGTTCACCGGCATCAATGAAGAAAATGATTTTGTTCAAAATATTGAACTTGTGCTCAAGATCCACCCGAAAACAAAACAAATCGTATTCATCAATGAATGGACAACAACAGGAGTAGGAGTGCATAATGCGTTTATAGAGGCAATGAAACAATTTCATAATTCCATTACGTTCACACTTCTCGAAGACGTGAAACTGGAAGATATTCTTTTGGGGCTTCAGTCCCTTGCCCCTGACAGCGTTGTTATTTATACGGCGTTCAGCAGAGATAGGTCTGGCAGGCTTTTCGAATACAGCGAGATCATTTCTATTATTTCTCGTCAATCCAAGGTGCCAATTTACAGTCCGTATGATTTTAATTTCGGCCATGGGGCGATAGGGGGACTTGTCGTGCTCGGTTACGACCAGGGAGAGGCTGCGGGGCAAATGGCTCTTCGTATCCTTAACGGGGAAAAGATTGAAGACATTCCCATCATGATGACAGCCCAGAAGCGCTATGTGTTTGATTATAAACAGTTACAGCGATTCAATGTTGCCGCTTCCTCCCTCCCTAAAGACAGTACTATCATTAATTTACCTCAAACCCTCTATTTCAAGTACAAACAATGGGTTAACGCCATCATCATTATTATTGCCATTCTTTTGCTCACCATTTCAATTTTACTTATTAACATTCATAAACGTAGGCTAACAGAGAAGGCTTTGACAAACTCACAGGAGGATCTGCGAATACTAGCCTGGCGCCTTGCAGAAGCTGAAGAGACAGAACGAAAGATGCTGTCACGGGAACTTCATGATGAGATAGGTCAAAACCTGACTATTTTAGGAGTCAATCTGAATCTCCTGCGTTCTTTAATTCCAAAAGATCCAGCCGAAATGATTCATTCTCGTATCAATGATTCAATTATCATCGTAAAACAGACAACTGAACGGGTCAGAAACCTTATGAGTAATCTCAGATCGCCTGTCCTGGACGATTATGGGCTGGTGGCCGCCATTGATCTTTATGGAAAACAATGGTCATCCCGAACCGGTATTGACATTATCGTTCGAGGTCCTCAAACAGACCTTCACTTACCTGCCCATATAGAAAACGCCATGTTTAGAATAGTCCAGGAATCTCTGACAAATGTAGTGAAGCACGCGAAAGCTACTCAAGTAATCATTACTATTAGCGTGATCCAAGGCAAATTCAATCTTTCAGTAGAAGACAATGGTATTGGTTATAATATGTCCCGCATGAATGCAGATAAAGGAGAGCGGGGATGGGGGTTGATCACCATGAGCGAGCGTGCCCTTGCCGTAGGAGGTACATGTCGTGTTCAGTCCAGGTCAGGATTGGGGACCCATGTTTTTGTAGAGGTGCCAGTATGAGCATAACAGTCTTTTTAGCTGAAGATCATCGAATGGTAAGGGAAGGGTTTCGCCTTCTTATTGAAACACAGCCCGATATAAAAGTGATTGGAGAAGCTGGTAATGGGAGGGAGGCGGTTCGACAGGTCATTAAACTGATGCCTGATATTGTACTCATGGATATCGAGATGCCTGAACTGAACGGCATCGAGGCAACACATCAAATCTTTGAAGCTTATCCAGCCACACAGGTTATAATTCTGTCTATGTATTCAACTTCACAACATATATCACGCGCATTCAAGGCGGGAGCGCGAGGATATATTCTCAAAGAATCAGCAGGAGAAGACGTGATAAAAGCTATCCGAACAGTGCAAAGCGGTAAGATCTTTCTCTGTAATGAGATTTCCGAAGTCGTTGTAAGCCAGTACATAAAGGATGACAGAGTAGGAGAGATTGATGACCCCTTGGCTCGACTAAGCAATAGAGAACGAGAGATTCTTCAATTGCTCGTTGAGGGGAAATCAAATATGAAAATTGCAGAGCTATTGTTTTTGTCTCCAAAAACAATTGAAACATATCGGAGCCACCTCATGCAGAAGCTTGGTATAGGGGATCTCCCTACCCTTGTTAAATTTGCGATCCAGCATGGAATTACATCAATCAAATAGTATTAAAAGTCATTTAGAGTCAATTCTATTGTTAGGATTTTTCCAGAGTTTTTTATCAAGATTTTTCCCAAGAAATTCAGATTTCTTTGATTGACAGAGTTGAAAGATACATAGTAACATTTACCAAAATTAAGGGTGGGTTGAGAAAGATTCCCCAGAAACTATTAAGGAGGTATATGATGAGAAGAATAATTGTATTGGTAGCCTTTATGGTTTTCGTTTTCGGATTTGCTGTCTGGTCATCAACAGGTCATGCAGCAGGCACAATTAAAGTTGGAATTATTGATACATACACCGGGCCTGCCACCGCATACACCCAGGATACACTCGATGGATTCAAGCTGGCCGTTGAAAAGATCAATGCAAAAGGCGGAGTGCTTGGCAAAAAACTTGAGTACACTACCCGCGATGAAAAGTTTAAACCTGATATCGGCCTTGCTATGGCCAAAGAGCTTGTAATGAAAGAGAAAGTGGACGTTCTTGCCGGAACCATCAATAGCGGCACAGCCCTTGCTGTTTCAGAGTTTGCCAAAAAAGAAAAGATTCCTTTTTTTGTTTTCTATTCAAAAAGTGAAAAGATTATTGGAGAAAAAGGCCACAAATATGTGTTCAATATGAATGAGAACACCATGATGGCTGGAAGAGCAGCCGGAGCTGCCCTTGGCAAAATGCCATATACGAAATACTGGATCGCCGGTGATGACTATGAATATGGTCATTCCATTGCAAACAACGTATGGGAAAATATCCAGAAATTCAACAAAAAGGCAATTTTATTGGGGCAGACATGGTGGAAGGTCGGCGAAGCTGACTTTACTCCCTATATTACCCAGATTCTCGCAGCAAAACCAGAGTTTATTATTGTAGCCACCGGCGGTTCTGGAATGGTCAATTTCCAGAAGGCTGCAAAGGCTACGGGCCTTGCCCAGAAGATTCCTTTTTATCAGCATACAGCAACTGAGCTTGGAACACTCATGCCTCAGGGAAAAGATGCACCAGAAGGCGTATGGGGAACCTCCCACTATTTTTTCTATTATCCTGATACCCCGGCAAACAAAGCCTTTGTCGACGAGTTTCGGAAAGCATACAATAGGTATCCGAAGGCAAGCGCTTTAACAGGATACATGACTGCTCAGTTTATTGCAGAGGGTTACAAGAAAGCAGGCAAGGTAAACACCGAAGCATTTATCAAGGCCCTTGAAGGAATGAGTCTTCCGAGCCCGGTAGGACCACTTGCTATCAGGGCGTGCGACCATCAGCTTGAATTGCCTACGTACTGGGGCATTACAAAGAAAGACCCGAAATACGACTTTCTCATATCTGGAGATACTCAGGTCGTTGATCCAAAAGATTTTATGCCAAGCTGCCAAGAAGTGTTAAGACCCCGCAAACAGTAATGCAGGGACTAAACTAAGGAGAACAGATCGTGGATGTGACAGGGATATTAAATCAGGCGTTTGTGGGCTTAAGCCGCACGGTGATCCTTTTTATTGTATCCTCGGGTTTGAGTCTTATCCTGGGAGTACTGAGGATTCCAAATATAGCCCATGGCTCCCTCTATATGATCGGGGCTTTTATGGCCTTCACGATCTCCCGGCTATTCGGCGGTGGAGAAATGGGTTTCTGGATGGCCCTCATCGGTGCTCCTCTCGTAGTTGCACTCATCAGTCTGTTTGCAGAAAGAAGTGTGTTCCAACATCTCTACGAACGGGAACACCTGATGCTCCTCTTGCTTACCTTTGCATTTTCCCTGATCTTTGGCGATCTTGTTAAAATCATATGGGGCGGAGACTATAAATCCGTCCCTGTTCCACAAGTATTTCAGGGGTTTGTACCGCTTATCGGGGGGCTGCCGTTCCCGACCTACAACGTATTCCTTCTTGTGTGCGGCCCTGTCATAGCCATCCTACTCTGGCTTCTCGTGAACAAGACAAAGATCGGCAAGATTTCGCAAGCGGCTGCGGTTGACAGGGAGATGGTCGGCGCTGTAGGCATAAATGTAAGCTGGGTTTTTGCAATAGTTTTCGTAATCGGTTGCCTCCTTGCAGGTCTTGGTGGTGCCCTTGTAGCACCCACGGTAAGTGTCACCCTGGGCATGGACCACACCCTCATCATGGAGGCCTTTCTGATTGTCATCATGGGTGGCCTTGGAAATATATGGGGCGCCCTTTTAGGCGCACTTATCTTTGGACTCACCCAGTCGCTTGGCATTCTGGTATGGCCTCAGTTCGGCATCATCTTTCCATACGCCGCGGTGATTATTGTCCTTCTTTTCAGGCCCGCTGGCTTACTTAAGGCAACATGGTAAATAGGAGCGTGACATGGTAACAGGGTTTTTCAGTGGAAAAGGCAAGATCTGGTGGATAGTGGCGCTTGTAGTCCTTTGCATAGTGCCACTTGTGCTGCCTCGGTTCTATGTTTATATGTTATCAATTATTCTTCTTTTTGGGCTCCTGGCCACCAGTAATGATTTTCCTCTTGGCTTCGGGGGACTGTACCAATTACACCATGCTGTTTTCTATGGCGTTGGCGCCTATGCCACCGCTATTGTGATCACAAAATCAGGTCTCTCACCGTGGCTTGCCTTTCTCATAGGACCTATTATTTCAGCGGTCTTGGGTCTTATTATGGGACTCATCTGCGTTAGGCTTTCAAAGCTGTATTTCGGAATGCTGCAGATCTCCCTCGGGTCTCTTGTTTGGGCAGTTGTGTTTCGGTGGTATTCTTTCACTGGTGGTGATGATGGCATTCATGGCATAACCGTACCAGATATCATCTCTTCGTACCAAGGGGCATACTATTTTACCCTGATTATTACAGGCCTTTCCCTCTTTATCATGTACAGAATATTGAAATCTCCATATGGAAGCGTTTTGCAAGGCATACGGGACAACCCTGTCCGCAGCGCAATGATAGGGGTCAATGTGAAAAAGCATCAGCTTCTTGCACTTATTATTGCAGGCTTCTTTGCCGGGTTAGCAGGCGTTCTCTTCGTGGTGGTGGATAATACAGTATTTCCTGATATGCTGTTCTGGACTCTTTCCATGGAGACCACAATAATGTGCCTCCTGGGGGGATGGCTGACCTTCCTTGGCCCTATGCTGGGCGCTGCAGTCATCATCCTTGTCAGAACATTCGTAAGTACCTATACCGTATACTGGGGGCTTGCACTTGGCATTATTGCCGGGCTTGTCATCTTCTTCATGCCGAACGGTGTCCTGGGGTGGTTCCAGGATGTGTTCAAGCGCAAAGCGAATCTTGCGGAAGTCAAGGAGTAACGAATGCTTCAAATACGATCATTAAACAAATCTTTTGATGGTTTCAAGGCAGTTAATAACGCAAACCTTGATGTTCAGAAGGGAGAAATCGTTGCTGTCATAGGTCCGAATGGAGCCGGAAAGACTACTCTCTTCAATTTGATAACAGGCGTCCTCAAACCTGACTCCGGAGAGGTGATCTTCAAGAACGAGAATATTACTGGTCTCCCGCCTCATGAGATTTGCAAAAAACGAATTTCCCGCTCCTTCCAGGTTGTCAATGTGTTTAACAGGCTCAGCATTTTTGAGAATACCCAAATATCGATACTTTCACGAGAGAAAAGAACGTGGAATCTTTTCACACCCTCCTCAAAGCTTGCAGTCGAAGAGACCAATGAGCTCTTAAGAAATGTCGGACTCTATGAAAAAAGAGACAGGATCAGCGGCGCTCTTTCTCACGGCGACCGGAAGGTCCTCGAGATTGCCATGGCACTTGGTGGCAATCCTGAGTTTCTGATCCTTGATGAACCGACAGCAGGCATGTCCCCTGAGGAAACTACCCGGTGTATTGATCTTATCAAGGGGCTACGAGAAAAATTCGGGCTCACCATCCTCTTCTGCGAACACGATATGGAGATCGTGTTCGGTATTGCAAATCGAATCATGGTGATGGTCCGTGGTGCAACAATCATACAAGGTACCTGCGAAGAGGTCAGGTGTAATGAAGCAGTTCAGGATGCATATCTGGGCGGGAGTGACGTATGCTTAATGTAAAGTCAATTCATACATATTACGGATTAAGCCATATCCTCTTTGACGTCTCTGTCACCGTATCGAAAGGTGAAGTTGTGGGCCTTCTTGGCAGGAACGGGGCAGGAAAGAGCACGACTATGAGAAGTATTATGGGGCTTACCCCACCAAAAGAAGGTTCCATCATTTTTAAGGGCGAAGATGTAACAGGCGAAAAACCTTTCGTCCTCTTTCGTAAAGGCATGGGATATGTCCCTGATGACCGGCGGGTCTTTGCTGACCTCTCTGTCGATGACAACCTTGAAATTGTTCATCAAAGGGATACCGCATGGAACAAGGGGCGTGTCTATGAATTATTCCCTGCCCTTGCAGAGATAAAAACCCGAAGAGCCGGTCATTTAAGCGGCGGTGAGCAGCAGATGCTTACTATTGCTCGGGCGCTCATGGGTAGTCCTGAGCTTCTCTTGCTTGATGAACCCACAGAAGGACTTGCTCCCCTGATTGTCAGAGGCCTCGAAGAACAGATACTGAAGCTCAGAGATGCCGGTATTAGTATCCTTCTTTCAGAGCAAAATGTGAGATCAGCTCTTAAAATGATAACCCGTGCCTATGTAATTGATAATGGTAGGATTCGCTTTGCAGGAACTGTTGCAGAACTTGAAGCGAATGAAGAAGTCAAGAGAAAATACCTGATGGTATAGTATAGTACGGCACTTTATTATAATCATTCATTCCTGCACGAATGATGTATGTAATATAGCTAAGCAACACAGAAAAAAGAAAGGGTCCTGTCAATGACCCAACAATCATTTATTCGGAGGTAGATGATATGAAAAGGTGGACGTTTTTCTTAGCATTTGTTGTATTTGTGGTGTTTGCTGCACAGCTTATTGGTATTCCCGCGCCAGCTCATGCAGCAAAAACTCTCAAGGTTGGCATCGTAGATGCTTTCAGTGGTGGTGCTGCTCCAATGGGGATCGACAACCTAAATGGATTCAAGATGGCTATCCAGGCCATAAACGCAAAAGGAGGCGTTAACGGGACGAAAATAGAGTTCGTAACACGGGATGACAAATTCAAACCTGATGTATCTCTCGCCATGGCAAAAGAACTGGTCATGAAGGAGGGGGTGGATATCCTTCTCGGAACGATTAGTAGCGCATCTACCCTCGCCGTATCAGATTTTGCGAAGAAAGAGAAGATTCCTTTTTTTGTAACGGGCGCCAAGAGTGAAAAGATCACCGGGGAGAAGGGCCACCGGTATATTTTTCAGATCGATGACAATACGTATATGTCCGGTAAAGCATCAGCCCAGGTCCTCGCAAAGAAACCCTATGTAAAGTATTGGATTATGGGTGATGATATGGAATACGGTCATGCCATCACCAGCGCAGTCTGGAATAATCTGAAAGCATTGAAACCAAATGTTCAGCTTATAGGGGAAACCTGGTATAAAGTTGGGGAGCCGGATTTTGGCCCCTATATCTCTCAGATCATGTCGGCAAAGCCCGATTGCGTTATTTTAGGATGCGCGGGCGCCAGCATTATTGGTTTCATGAAGGCAGCCAAGGCAACCGGCATGAACAAAACAATCCCGATGTATCTCCACACTGCCATTGATCATACCATCCTCCTTCCGAATGGCCTTGACAGCCCCGAAGGCATGATAGGATCAGCACACTACCTTTTCCACTATCCGGAAACCCCTGAAAATAAGGCTTTTGTGGCAGAATATCGGAAACTCTACAATAAGTTCCCCACCATGCCTGCCTTTTACGGCCATACCGCAGGTCAGTTCATTATTAAAGCGCTCGAAAAACTGGGAGGAAAATTTGACAAAGAAAAGTTTGTTGATGCCCTTGAAGGTATGGTCCTTGAAAATACCGCCGCCGGGCGCCTTGAAATGCGGGCATGCGATCATCAGGTTCTTCTTCCCACATTTGTCGGTATCACCAAAAAAGTACCCGAGTATAAAGACTTTCTCATAGGCGTCGACATCGTTGCGGTTTCACCGAAAGATGGCGTGAGGTCTTGTGAGGAGATCAAGAAACTCCGGGCGGCTGCAAAATAATGAAGTTATCTTGAAATATACCGGATGAGGGCCAACGCATATATTTGACCCTCATCCGGGGATCTTTATCGTACATTTCTCCATTCCAGGTTGTTACGTAAATCATTGCCTGCATAATAGAATTAGTGTATAAATTCTGCGTATGATGCAGTCTGTTTTGCATATAATCTTTCGGTGCAGGGGGGCTTATGAAAAAATATCTGGTTATACTTTTAATCATTGCCGGGATTTGCTATTATTACAATCCTCCCCTCGAAGACCACATAGAGCTCTTAAGCTCTCAAGCCCCCGAAAAATTGACCGAAGGCGGAAATGTTGCAGAAAAGATTCAAACAAATATTGACTTCATAAATTTTTATGTTGCTTCCGCAACAAAAGACAAACAGAGGCTCTCTGTCGTTACATTCGGTTGTCTTGGAAAAATCTTTGTTATCGACAAGGAATGGCTTACGTGGGTTGCAAAAGGCCGTCCATAGGCCTCAGATCTTCCGAAATAACCAAGTAATCTTTGACAACCCCATGACCCATGTGATACATATACAGTCTTATGGGAATCAGGGTCTATAATACCTTTACCAGAAAAAAAGAAGAATTCAAACCTGTAGTTGAAGGAAAGATAAAACTCTATGTTTGTGGTGTCACAGTCTATGATCACTGCCATATAGGTCATGCGCGGAGCGCCATTGTCTTTGATGTTATCTACAGGTATTTTCTTGCTAAAGGGAATGAAGTAACCTTTGTAAAAAACTTTACTGACATCGACGATAAAATTATTAAGAAATCTCATATCGAAGGCATTCCGTGGAAGGACGTTGCAGAAAAATATATAGCATCCTTCTATGATGATATGGATGCCCTCAACGTCCTCCGACCAACCTATGAACCGCGGGCTACCGACCATATCGACGACATGGTGGCGCTTGTTGATATCCTCATCAAAAAAGGCATTGCATATAAGGTAAATGGGGATGTCTACTTCTCCGTTGAGGGGTACAAAGGGTATGGTGAATTATCAGGGAGAAGTCTTGACGAGATGATGGCTGGTGCTCGGGTTGAAATTGACGAAAAAAAGAGAAACCCCCTCGATTTTGCCCTTTGGAAATCATCAAAAGAAGGGGAACCAAAATGGCCTACCCCTTTTGGGGAAGGAAGGCCGGGATGGCACATAGAGTGTTCGGCTATGAGCGCAAAATATCTCGGATTGCCTTTCGACATTCATGGTGGCGGGAAAGACCTTGTATTCCCACACCATGAGAATGAGCGGGCGCAGACAGAATCTGCTACCGGCGAACGTTTTGCCAATTACTGGCTGCATAATGGGTTTGTCAACATTGAAAAAGAAAAGATGTCAAAATCCATTGGGAACATTTTGCTTATTAAAGATTTCATCAAGGAGTTTCACCCTGAGGTCCTGAGGCTTTTCTTTCTTTCAACACACTACCGGAATCCTATTGATTATAATGAAAAATCGATTGAGGACACGAACCAAGCGCTGTACCGACTTTACTATACTCTTGAGAGGATTGCTGAACTGGAAAAAAAATTAGGCCCTGTGGAGCCAAAGCCATACGGTGAGGCAGAAGAGCTTGAAAAAAACTTCTATGAGGCTATGGACGACGACTTCAACACTGCCCTTGCTTTGTCTTACATCTTTGAGCTATCAAAGATGCTCAACAAAATGATTGATGATGATCCTGCGCTGAACGGCCCGTTTATACTTTTCACGAAGAGACTTTTTCTTTTTCTTGCAAATACCCTCGGATTGCTGCTCGACGATTTGGCACACTTTACCTCCACAGAAAAAATACGCCATTTAAACCGGGTAGGACTCTCACTGGAAAAACTCAATACGATGATTGCTGAGAGGGCAGAAGCAAGAAAAAAGAAAGACTATAAAACTGGAGATGAAATACGGGATGCTCTCGCGGGTATGGGAATTCTCCTCCAAGACTCACCGAAAGGTACTGAATGGCGGATAAAACATATAACAACGAAAGGAGAAGGTTAGATGATCGAAGTTAGATTTCATGGAAGAGGCGGTCAGGGCGCCGTAACATCAGCAGAGCTCATCGCTCAGGCTGCAATAAAGCAGGGTATGTATGCACAGGCTTTCCCAAGTTTTGGTCCAGAAAGACGAGGTGCGCCTGTCCAGGCATTCTTGAGGGTATCCGATAAGCCCATACGGCTGAGGTCAAAGATTTATAAGCCAGATCACGTAATTATCCTTGATCCCACACTGCTTGGCACTGTTAATTGTGCTGAGGGCCTGAAACCTGATGGGTATGTCATTATAAACTCTCACAAAACACCTGAAGAGCTTAAAAAACTTTTCCCCGGTCATAATATAGCTGCTGTAGACGCTTCAACAATTGCTAAAGAAGAAATGGGCGTCCCCATAACAAACACGACCATGCTTGGCTCCCTCATAAAGGCAACAAACATCATTGGTATCGAATCTCTTGATGAGCCCATACAGAATAGATTTGGCAAAATTGCACAGAAAAACGTGAACGCGTACACGAGGGCACACAAAGAAACGAAGATAATAAAGAAATAATAAATATCTTCGGCAAAAGGCGCGAGGCTATAGGTCATAGAGATAATCTTTTCAGGAGGTTTCCTATTGCCTATAGCCGGCCATATGTTCTCTTTCCATGAATGTTTCCGGCAACATTGTCGATGTTTTCCACAAACGAATATTTCCTGGAACACTCACAATCTTAAACAGCGTGATTGTTGAAATTTCTGAAGAAAAAAGATCATATGATCGATTCATTATCCCCGGCTTTGTGGATTCCCACGTTCATATCGAGAGTTCCATGCTCGTGCCGTCTGAATTCTCACGGATAGCAGTTACACACGGCACTATTGCAACTGTTTCCGATCCACACGAGATAGCAAATGTTCTTGGTGTCGATGGTGTGCGATTTATGTTAAAAAACGGACGAAAGGCTCCATTCAAGTTCTCCTTTGGTGCGCCATCATGTGTTCCTGCGTCACCCTTCGAAACATCGGGTGCATCGATTGAACCTGACGAGGTCGATTCATTACTCGCCTGCGAACATATAGGATTCTTGGGAGAGGTTATGAATGTTCCCGGCGTTCTTACAGGCAACCCAGAGGTATTCAGAAAAATCGAGAGCGCTGTAAAATGTGGAAAGCCGATAGATGGTCATGCCCCTGGCCTGCATGGCGAGAGCCTTATCACGTATATCAGTGCAGGAATCTCGACAGACCATGAAGCTCTGAGCTATGAAGAAGCTACAGAAAAACTATCTCTCGGAATGAAACTTCTCATACGAGAAGGATCTGCATCAGGAAATTTGGATATTCTTTTACCGTTGATTAATCAATACCCTGATCTTTGTATGTTTTGCAGCGATGATAAGCATCCTCATGATCTAGTAGCTGGGCATATAAATGATATGGTGAAAAAGGCTCTTCAATACGGCATCGACATCTTCACCACCCTTAAGTGTGCGTCCGTTAATCCAGTATCACACTATCGCCTTCCGGTTGGGCTTCTGCGTAAGGGCGACCGGGCAGATTTTCTTATTGTCGATACCCTTGAGGATCTCAATGTCCACGAAACCTATATTGATGGAGTTTTAGTTGCACACAAAAACAAAACCCTTATCGATCACATCATTGGGGAACCGGTAAATAATTTCTCCGCCCATACAAAGTCGATTTCAGATTTTACTGTCCAGGCGGCTGGCGATATGATGAAGGTCATCGTGGCAGTCGATGGCAGCCTGATCACTGAAACATTACGGGTACGTCCAAAAATCCATAAAAATTTCGCCATTCACGATATAACAAATGATATCCTCAAAATTGCTGTTATCAATCGGTATACCAACAAGCCACCTGCAATCGGTTTTGTCAAGAACTTCGGCCTCAAGAGGGGTTCAATCGCTTCGTCCGTTGCTCACGATTCTCATAATATTGTCGCAGTCGGGGCTGATGATGAGTCTCTGTGCAGGGCAGTGAATTTGATAATGCGTCACCATGGGGGCATAGCACTGATAGATGGTAATATCGAAAAAATCCTGCCTTTACCTGTAGCGGGCATAATGAGCAATGCCGACGGCTGGATTGTTGCACGTCAATACAAAGAACTGGATCAAAATGCAAAAGACCTTGGTTCGACCCTTCGTTCACCTTTTATGACTCTCTCATTCATGGCTTTATCTGTGATTCCAAAGCTTAAGCTTACCGATAAGGGTCTTTTCGATGGGGAACAGTTCTGTTTCACAGATTTATTTGCACCATGACAGACGAATCACGCAGGCCGCAATAAAGCCTCGGACTTCTCAAGGAGCCTGAGAAAAGCCCATGCAGGTGGAGATAGTTCCTTTCTATTCCTGTAACCAATACCAAATTCAATCGTTGGGGATCCTTCAAGGATACGAACTGATCTTAGCGTTCCATTCTTTAGCTCTTCATCAACTGCATCCCTCTCAACAAATGCCAAACCGCTATCTTGTGCCACAAACTCTTTGAGAACAACGATACTTCCAGACTCCATGACTATAGAAGGTTTTATTTTGAACTTTCGTAAATATTCGAACACAACCTCTCTGATTGCTGAACCTTCTCGCCTCAAAATCAAAGGGATCTCGGGCAACTGCATGACCGAGATTTCTGAGCCTGGGAGAAGGGAGCTGCATGGTGCAGCAACAAGGAGTACCTCCTCCGTCCAGATCACCTTTGTCTTCAACCTGCTATTGCTGGGAAGATATCGGATAACGGCAAGCTCATTTCGGTGATCGGCAATGCTTTTGACCATCTCCGCGTTTGATCCCTGATCCAGAATAATCCTGATCCCAGGATACGTTTTCTTGAACGCTGCTATGAGAGGCTTGATCCGTTTCAAGGGGGTTTCAGGACAACCGATGCGAAGCTCTCCTGATTTACTTGTTGCTATGTCCTCGAAGAAACCCTCCATTTCATGTATCTCGTGGAATATTTTTTCTGCTCTTGAAAACGCTTCCTTACCGGTTTTTGTTAGACGAATAGAATTACCATCACGGACAAGAAGTCGTATACCAACTGTTTCTTCGAGTTGCTTGATCTGCATTGTGATAGCCGGCGGGGTAACCATCAACGTATCAGCAGCCTTTGTAATGCTCCCTAATTTTGCAGCAACAAAAAAAGCTCGTAATTGATTCATATTGAGAATCAAAGTTATTCCTTTCGTAATTATTCAGCTATACTTAATTGTAATTAACTTTTTTTGATTTGATTTGTCAATTGCTCAGGATTATAAAGGTGAATTAGACGATAAAAAGTGTGCTTCGTCTGTTTGTATAATCGGAAGGGGACGGGTGACTATGAAGAAGCAGCTTCTCATTATAGCAACCCTTGACACAAAAGGCAGGGAAGCAAAACATATCAGAAATTGCGCCATAAAGCTTGGTGCACATCCAGTTGTTAGGGAAGGTATGCCCCTCTTTGATTTGTCCACATTTACAAAAAAACTTTTAAACCCGAATAACCCTTTTGAAGAAATGCATATTCATCTCAATGATTCACTTTTTGCAAAGAAAGCCGTTGAAATTTTGGATAGGATGGTACGAGGATCGAAATTTTGTTAGGGTACAGTAAACATTTTTTTCTTGACAACGATTATACAAAATACTATAATTCATTATGTTAAATAATTCACAATTTTGAGCGATAAAAATATAAAATAACGAGTTTTTAAAGCTTCAATAGAATGTGAAATTTAACAAAAAGCCTGAAAGCTGGAAAATATGTAATTATTTTCACAAGCTATTCAGGATAAAAAACTGAAAATCACCTCCATAAGCTTCTCATAATAACCCCCCTTCCCCCTGGGTCCCCCCCAGGGGGTTTCTATTTACTGGGACTCACGTCGTCCCCTCCGCCAGCAAAGCTGTCGGAGCCTTCCGCACTCGCAAGCGGGTACCCGGCCCAAGAATGGGCTGGTTAATCCTCTATTCCTTTTATCCTGCTTTTGTTTTGAACGTGCAGCTATCAGCCTATCTTGGCTTTTTCATTGAATTCGTAGAGATACTGGTGTATAATCCTGCAGATAATTCATGTCAAACGTTGACCTATACACAGGGGGAATACTCGGTCTTCTTTCATCTGCAGGGCCTGTTGCCAAATTTGTGGTATTCATCCTTTTCCTGTTTTCTGTCATTTCATGGACCATTATTCTCGTAAAGTGGAAGCAGTTCAGTAAAACTGAAAAGGAGGGTGAACGTTTCATTAAGACGGTAAAGGATGCTGATTCCTTTAAAAAAGTCATTACTTCCTATCGGGAACATCCAGATAACGCCTTTTATCGCCTTATTGTCTCTTCTTATAAAGAAATCGCATCACGACATAAAGAAAATCCAGGTCCTCACGGCGATGTAATGCCTGTTGTGGAAAACACACTGAGAATAGTTATAACAGAAGAAACAGAGAAATTAGAGCGCAGGCTTTCATTTCTTGCCACAACAGCCAATACCGCCCCCTTTATAGGTCTTTTTGGCACAGTGTGGGGCATCATGGATTCATTTAGGGAAATTGGGGTCCGAGGCACAACAAGCCTCGCTGTTGTTGCCCCCGGTATCAGCGAGGCCCTTATTGCCACAGCCCTTGGTCTCGCTACTGCTATTCCCGCTGTTCTTGCCTATAATTATTTCCTCGGTAGGCTGAAAAGGATCATTTCCAAAATGGAAAATGCATCCATGTATATAATCAACATTCTTGAGAAATGAAATCGATCAGGGATTCTAAGAGCGGCCCCCTCTCCGAAATAAATATCATTCCCCTTGTTGATGTGATGCTCGTTCTCCTCATCATTTTCATGATTACCGCACCAATGATGCAACACGGGATGAATATCGATATCCCAAAAAGTCACAACAAAACCCTTACCCACAAAAGATGAGCCGCAGATTCTGAACATTACCAAAGATCAGAGACTTATCCTCAACGAAAAGAAGCTTGCTGAAAAAGATCTGAAAGCGGCTATTCAATTATTATTCGCAAACAAGTCCACGAAAGAGATTTACCTTCGGGCTGACAAGGAAGTACCGTATGGTTTTGTTGTCAGTTGTATGGGATTGATCCGTGAGGCAGGGGTTGAGAAGATTAACATCGTGACAAAACCCCGTGAAGAATAATGAAGGAAGAAAGCTGGTATAAATTTTTCGTTATCTCAACAATCCTCCATATTTTTTGTCATGGCTGCATTCAGCATATCCATCAAGAAACCGTATAAGAAATTCGATCTGTCTTCAGCCTATTCAGTTGGCCTTGTTGGCGATATTCGCGGAGGAAGCGGGGGAGGAAAAAGCGTCGGACTCCCTCAGTCAAAACCAAGTGCCGAACCGAAGGCTGCCCCTGAAAAACCTGCACCAACCCAGAAAGAAAAAAAACAATTTGTTGTGAAACATAAACCAGCGCCCATGAAAAGCGAACAGGATGCTGTTTCTCTGTCAAAAAAGAAAGCGCCCCCCGCAAAAACACCCCCTTCAAAAGAAGAGTTGAGCCACCTTGAGGCAAGGCTTCGGGACATGAAGAAAAAAACAGAATACCTTGATGTTTCTCAAGGGAGATCAGCGCCTGGGCACGAACGATGGGGTGGTGGTAGTGGCTCTGGAGGAAGTGGTGGTGGCGGCGGAGGGCTTCCTGGCTCAGGAGAAGGCGGCGGCAGACCGCTCGATCCGGTATCCCAGCAATATATGCTTGGAGTTTGGGAAAAAATCAAAAATGCCTGGGGGTTACCCGGCATGAGTAAATACAGTAAAAACCTCGAGACAATCGTCACCATAAGGATACGAAAAGACGGGCGTATTGTTGACATCAACATCGAAAAACGATCAGGCAACAGGGTATACGATGAATCAATCCTTAGGGTTCTCCGTTCTGTGGACCCCCTACCGCCCATCCCTTCATCGCTGAACACCGATTCGCTTGAGATTGGCTTCAGGTTTCTCCCCGGAGAACTTTCTTGACAATCATTGAGAGCATCCTCCTTGGATCCCTTCAGGGCATTACCGAGTTTTTGCCTATCAGCAGTTCAGCACATCTCATTATTCTTCCATGGTTTTTTAAAATAGAAGATGGCACCATAAACAAATTAACCTATGATGTCATGCTTCACTTTGGCACACTGTTAGCAATATTGCTCATCTACGGAAAACAATTCATCAGTGTTTGTATCGAAGGCTTGATCGATATATGGCACAGGAATTACCGTCAATCAGTTCTCCTCAAAATCGTTGTGGCAACCATGCCTGCAGCATTTTTTGGTCTTTTGTTTAAAGATATAATTGAGAATGCCCTGAGGACGCCCTATGTAACGATCATTACCCTTGTTGGCGTTTCTATCCTTATGCTTGTGAGCGAACGAATTCATGTCGAAAATCGAGAAATCTCCTATCCAATAGCCCTGCTGATCGGTATTGCACAGGCAATTGCCCTTGTACCAGGAACATCGCGAAGCGGAATCACCATCGTTGCAGGCATACTTCTTGGACTGCGACGAAATGCTGCTGTTGATTTTTCATTTCTCATTGCAATTCCGATTATCCTTGGCACCTCATTCTATGAGGCGAGGCACATTCAATTTCAGGGTGGTGGGATCGATCTCTATGTTGCGGGAGTAATTTCATCATTTATTTTTGGCGCCTTGAGCCTCAAGTTTCTCATTACCTATTTAAAAAAACATTCATTCGATGTCTTTGCGTATTACAGACTTTGTCTTGCTGCGCTTCTTCTTCTTTCTGCGTATTACTGAGCGGATAAATGAACGGGTAGTTTTTCTCACAAATTCAATAATATAGTTTCTCGAGAAATAAAGGGTCACAATCATAACAACCGTTATTATCAGGAGCCAGAACAACTCCCACCAGCGCTCAGTTCTCGCTGCACTCCCCTGCATGGTGAGAATCATAGTTCCCGGAAATCTTCCAAAAAGATTCATAAGAACAAAATCAAGAAACCGGAGCCGCGTTAGACCGAGAAAATAACACAGGGCATCTTTGGGAAATCCCGGCAAGAGAAACATGACAAACGTGATATACAGACCTTTATGGGTCACAAAGAAATTGAACTTTTCGATATACTGTTTTTTTACAACCTTCTCAACAAATCTCATCCCGAACTTTCTCGCGACCCAGAAAGCCATCATAGAACCAAGAGTAAGCCCTATTGTTGAGAGAATTGCCCCCCATACTTTACCAAAAAGAAAACCACCAACAAAACCGGTCATTTCTCCAGGGATAGGCGCAGCAACAACCTGAAGGATCTGTATCATCACAAAGATAACCGCGGCAAGGGGACCAAACGATGCTATGAACTCTCCTAATTTTCTTGGATTCAGGAAATAGCGGTAGTAATAGAAGAGTTCCTTCCAACCACCATCATGGTAAAGATAGAAAACCTCTACAACGAGAAAGAGGGCACATAGATAGAGCACAATCCGAAGGCATAGAGAGACAAATCGAGATTTAACGAGAGAATTACGATTCAAGATTGAATTGCCACAGTCCTGATCACTTCATCGACCGTGGTTAAACCCTCCTGAAGGAGAGCAACGCAATAATCCTTCAGGGTTTTCATCCCGCTGGCTATTGCTTCCTCCCGAATCACCTGCGTATCACTTCCATCTGCTACCAGATGCCGTATCGTATCGCTAATACTCAAAACTTCGTATACACCAACCCTTCCCTTATATCCGGTATAACCGCAGAACTCGCACCCCGCGCTCCGGTGAAGCTCAATATCATCTGGCAGGCCAAGAAATCGGGTGGTTGTTGGGTCAGGCGTAAATGGCTCCTTGCATGCAGGACATATCCTCCGAACCAATCTCTGGGCAATTACCCCGATCACCGACGTTGATATGAGGAATGGTTCAATCCCCATATCCATAAGGCGCATGAATGCTGAAGGAGCATCGTTCGCATGGAGGGTGGTAAAAACGAGATGCCCGGTAAGGGCAGCCTCAACCGCTATCTTTGCAGTTTCTGTATCTCTGGTCTCCCCTACAAGAATGATATCAGGGTCCTGCCTCAGAAACGCTCGCAAAACCCTCGCAAAATCGAGGCCTATATCGGGGTTCACCTGAACCTGGTTGATACCGGCAATATCATATTCAATAGGATCCTCGATGGTCGATATATTAACATCAGGACTGTTCAATTCCGAAAGGGCGCTGTAAAGGGTTGTGCTTTTGCCTGACCCTGTTGGACCAGTTACGTAGATAATTCCATACGGCTTTCCGATCATTTCACGAACAAGAGTCAAAACAGCGCGATCAGTTATCAGATTGTCGAGGCCAAGGATGGTATTTGTTTTGTCAAGGATGCGGATGACGATCTTTTCGCCAAACTTTGTCGGGATAGAAGACACGCGAAAATCGATTGGTTTTTCGCTCACTTTCAGCGTGGTTCGGCCATCCTGGGGGAGTCTTCGTTCTGTAATATCAAGTTTGGACATAATCTTGATCCTGCTCATAAGGGGCAGTTGCACTTTCTTCGTGAGAACCATCTCTTCTCTGAGCATCCCATCAACCCTAAAACGGATTCTTACTGCCTTTTCCATGGGTTCAATATGGATATCGCTTGCGTCTTTTTTAATTGCCATTGCAACAATCGAATTGGCAAGCCTGATCATCGGAGCAGCCTGCGCCTCTTGTTCAAGATCACGGATTCCGGTATCTTCCTCGGTGCTTTCTGGGAAATCGATCTCTCGCAGGATGTCTGCTTGGAGGGAATCAATACTATCAAAAAGAACCTGTTTGTTTTGCTTTTTTTCGTTTGATTCTTTTCCGATAGCCAGTGAATATTCATTCTCCATAAACCGTTTGAGATCTTCCTCGGCCACCACAGCTGGCTCAATGGCAACTCCCCTGACAAACTTCCTGACTTCATCAATTGCGAGAAGGTTATGTGGATTCACCATGGCAAGAGTAAGGGTGTTGCGGGAATATGCGATGGGGAGCACGCTATGGTTGGTAATTATCTGTTCAGGGATAAGGGAGAGAACATCGGGGTCCAGCTTCAATCGGTATAGGGAGACGAAGTCAAGACCCTTCTGGGCATTCATTTCTTCAATACGCCTTGCAAGAACTTTATTCAGTGAAATCGCTATGGATGGGTACATGAGCATAATTTCGTAAAGATCTTTCTTATGCAAACAGAGAAGCTCTGTTGGTTGAGTAGTAACAAGCACCGTTGCAGATCGCGGGGTTTCGTTCAAAAGGGCCATCTCACCAAAACATTCACCCGTGCCAAGGGTTGTGATCGTCAGACTTACCCCGAGGTAAGATTCCCTCCTCTTTACGTCTACCATGCCTTCTTTGATAAAGAACATGGTATCACCCGGAGATCCCTCCTTCAGAATTACCGAGTTCGGCGGGTAGGTCTTTTCTGTCAGTTTGTCTGCGATCTTCTGCTGCTCGTCTGCGCTCAGGTCTTTGAAGAGTTCGATACTTCTTATGCAGGCGATTTTATCTCCGTAATCCCTCACCGACCGAATCTCCTGTGGCGGTGCTGATAACTCCGGATTGCCCGGAGAAAGTCTATCTTCCTGAAAACCGGCCACAGAGCATCGCAGAAATAGAATTCACTATAGGCACTCTGCCAGAGAAGAAACCCACTGAGGCGTATTTCCCCACTTGTACGAATAATGAGGTCAGGATCAGGTATTCCATATGTGTAAAGATGGTTTGTAATATCGTCTACACAAATAGACTCTGCCAGCTCTTCAGGAGAACAAGACTTTTTCTCTCGTATTACCTTTTTTACCGCATCAACAATTTCTTCCCGCCCACCATACCCAAGAGCTATGTTCAGTATGTGGTTCGTATTATCCTTTGTCGACATTTCTGACTTTCTGATCGCCTTTTGTAATTCTTCAGGGAGCATATCGAGATTGCCAAGGGCTTTTATCTGGATGCCATTCTTCCTGATGATGGGATTTTTTGAAAGTTCGATAATCTTTTCTTCGATGACTTTTAAAAGGGCGGTCACTTCATCTTTGTCTCTCTGGGTATTATCTGTCGAAAGAACCCATATGGTTATGATCTTGATGCCGAACTCAACGCACCACTTAAGCACGTCATCAAGCTTGTTCGCCCCTGCCTTGTGGCCCATAGTCACATCTTCAAAACCCATCTCCTTGGCATAACGGCGATTCCCATCGAGAATAAGACCGATATGAACAGGGAGCCTGCCTTTCCGGACCTCCTGTTCCAGAAGCTTCCCGTATGAATAATAGAGCAACCGCTTGAATGGCATAAACTATTATAAAGCAAATACGACTCAATACACAAACATATTTGGGGAAGGTATGTTCATTGCTCGTTTGTTACTGCAAACGTATATCACCATGGTTGGCTTGTTGTCAAAACCGTAAATCCTTTTCAAATGAGGAGGTTTTCAATTCATCTGGTATCTGGAGATGGGTCTGTTCGCGGAGGGTATAACAATTGATGTCATGCCTGAAGAGTCTGCTGCCGCAGTCGAGTTCGGCAACGTACCCCGTATTCTCAAAGCCCTTAATGAAGTGGGAGGGCATTGAAAGGTACGACAAGGATACAGCCATAAAGAAAGCAGCTTACGTCATATATCAAGGCAATCAGAACAGGCTTGCATACTTTTTAACCCAAAGGAGAAATTCATCCGCAAAGGGCGGGCATGAAGCCCTCAGTGCATCTATATCAATTACAGAGACACGGCAGGCTGTCGCCTTTCAGGACCGGAATAGTCTCCGCCCAGGCCCCGAATAGGGCCGCGATAGATATTAATCCATCTTTTCTCTGACGGACGGTAGAACCATCCAACCTCTTCTTCCTGGATAAGCCTCTCAAGGGCACAGGCATCAATGCAGTCATGATGGTATCTTCGATGATGCTTTCGATATTGCACTCGTATCATCATTTCAGTGCTCCTATGATTTTTGAACAAGTATATAGGAGAATCCCTGATTTGTACAGAGGTAGATGGGGGCAATTATAACTATCAACGTTTGAATCATATATGTTTCCTCTCAAACAATGGTTCCCAACTGTTGTTTAATGTTTTGTCAGCTATGAAATATTGACAATTTTATGCAACAGTGTAAAATGTTACCAGAATACAGTCATTGAAATATAGTGTCTCAGGGGGGATATACACGATAGCTTAAAAAACAAGTAAGGTGGGGGTTATGAGAACGCAAAAGGATTGGTTTGACCTTGGTGTCACGTATGGAGAGTCAGGCAAATACCACGATGCTATTGAGGCATACAAGCAGGCTATAGAAATTGAATCTGACAATGGGGCGATCTACAATAACCTTGCAATTGCGTATGGAAAGTCGGGCCTCCACAAAGAGGCGATCGAGGCGTATAAAAAAGCGATTCAGATTGAACCTAATGATGCAACCGCGTATTTTAATCTTGGCCTTGTGTACAGAAAATTAGGCATGCATGAAGAGGCGATTGATGCCTTCAGGCGGGCTATACAGCTACAGCCGAACAAGGCAATGGCTCATTGCGGTCTTGGCATTGCCTACCGGGAGTCAGGCATGTACCAGCAGGCGATAGAGGCATTCAGGCGGGCTATACACATTGAGCCTGATAATGCAACTGCTCATTTTAACTTTGGCCTTGCCTACCGGGAATCAGGCATGTTCAGAGAGGCAATCGAGGCCTTCAAAGAAGCCATCCGGTTACAGCCGAACAAGGCAATGGCTCATTGCGGTCTTGGCATTGCCTACCGGGAGTCAGGCATGTACCAGCAGGCGATAGAGCCCTTTAGGCGTGCCATACGGATTGAGCCTGACAATGCAATAGCTTATTTCAACCTTGGCATTGCCTACCGGGAATCAGGCATGTACGAAGAGGCGATAGAAGCATTCAAACGGGCTGCACAGATACAACCGAATGATGCAGCAACCTATAATAACCTTGGTAATGCCTATGTTGAGTCAGGCATGTACGAAGAGGCGATAGAGGCGTATAAGAAATCCTTACAAATAGAGCCCAACAGTTCATCGACCTATAATAACCTTGGTAATGCCTATGGAAAATTGCACCTTCATAAAGAGGAGATAGAAGCATATACGCACGCTATACAGATTGAACCCAATGACGCAACGGCTTATTTCAACCTTGGCCTCGCCTACCGGGAGTCAGGCATGTTCAGAGAGGCAATCGAGGCCTTCAAAGAAGCCATCCGGATACAGCCGAACAAGGCAATGGCTCATTGTGGTCTTGGCCTTGCCTACCAAGACTCAGGAATGTTTAAGGAAGCGGTCGAGGCGTTCAAAGATGCAGTTCAGATGAGGCCCTACGATGCACGAACTCATTATTGGCTTGGTATTGCGTATGGAAAATCAAATAATCACAAAGATGCAATAGATGCATATAAACAGGCCATCCGGATAAAACCTAATTATATAGACGCTCACTATCATTTGGGGGTAGCTTACACCCGTTTGAATGATAGGGATGCAGCTTTGCGCGAACACAGTATTATAAAGAAACTTGATGAACAGATGGCTGAGAAATTATTTATGTTCATCTATGAATGATGCGAACTCTCTCGGGTGATAAGATCACCTGTGCGCTTATGATGATCATCGTATCGGCCTTTCCCACAATCCAGAAGTTAAAAAAGATGAGAAATCGAGGAGATAAGGAAATCGATGTGATCTTTTTCTTATCTTCTGAGTTTCTCAGCGTCTGCTTTGGTTTTTGCAACGGTTTTCTTGGAGAAAAGCCCGAACATCCCCCCTCATGAACCACGTACGACGAACCAAAAAACTTCGTTCTGTTTCACCTCCTACTGTTACGTACGCATTAATTCTGAAAAGTAAAGATTACGGGTTGAACTAAACATAAGAAGGCAGGGCCATTGCTGACCCTGCCTTACATAGCATTGCCTCGATCGATTATCAGAGATATTTCCTCCAACCGGGCTCTTCCATCATAGGTTGGAAGAACATTATATATGGTCCTTTGATAAGATGCTCCATCACGCCTATATCGTGGATTTTGCGGATCTCATAATTGACAAGAACCTTTGCAAAACCAAGCTGTGCCATCTCCGGTGCTTCCCACTCGCTGTGGATGAGATATTCAGGGGGTTTGGGCACCGCATCCAGAGTCTTAAAGGCTGGCTTTGGATTTTTCGGAGGCACCGCTCCAAGAGTCTGCAGGGATTCACCCGTTGATTGGGGATCAAGCATAAAACTGCCAATGGCACAAACGCCGATCTGTTTGAGGATCATGTAACCGAGGAAACCTGTTGAATCGGAGATGGCCTCCATAGTCTCAATGGCGCCAGCCTCGAACTCCTTCTCTCTGCCGGGCTTGACGGTATGCTCGGCGATGGCAACACAGCGCATGGGCGTGGCAAATCTTATGAAATCTTTTTGTTGTTGAATATCGGATGCAAGGTCGGTAATCTGACCCATCGAGCGAATTGGGGGCATCTTGGCCTTGACGACGCTATAGATAGGTTCCCATGGTCCTTCAACAACCATGGAGAGGCAGTGGCCGCAAAGCTCAAAAATCCTGTCAAACTGCTTAATATGAAAGTCATCATGATCCTGGTAATTCTTCCACATCGTGTACTGGTAATTCCTGATAGGATTGAGCATCTGTTGCATATTAACCGCCCCTCCTCCATAACGGCCCGCCAGAGGCAGTATACCTGTCTGGACATTTGCCTGGAACCCGATAAATCCGGGATGAGATGCTGTCGTGATGCATACCCTGGGACCTACCTGGTGCATCTGCCGAAAGCTCTCCTCTGAGTTCACCACCTTCGACATATTGACTGCTATGTGAATAGGACTCTCCTTTTCTCGTGTTGCCATAATCCATACCTCCTTAAATTTTGAAATTATAGGCTAAGACATATATAACAATATATGTCTCCTCTGATCACTTGCAAATCTATTTTTATACTTCTCCACCTGATCTTTTGAATTATTTTCATCTTTTTGGAGGACAAATACCAATTACTCAGATACGGGTCAAATAGATGGCCATACCAAGACCGATGATTCCCAGAAGGTCAACCCCGGTGCGAATCCATGCAAGGAGCGAAAAGAACAACCTCATACAGTATAAACAAACAATTGTCAGAATCCTATCTCCTGGAGAAGATATTGTCATTTACAGTTAGGAATCTATTGCTCTGTGCCAAATGGCATATCTGTTTGGGACAGGAAGTACATCATTAAGATTTCATTAGACAATTATAAAAAATATTTGTTGATAAAATGGCAACTGTCATCTAAGACTATTGCATTGAACGTATTTACCAACAGTGAAGATTACTATGTATAATGGAAAAATCGGGCACAAAAGGGCTCAGGTGTAATCCCCAGCCCTCTCTTTAGCCTATGTCCGTTATTCTAATGTGAAATTGGTACTTGCCGTTACCGTCCCTACCTTGTTTTGGGCTTTAAGTAGATAGACACCTGCTGGAAAACTCCTTGTCACCTTTGGCACGACGAATCTAATTCGACTTGACCCGTTCACCCGGTCATACATAGACCACTCCGTGACCTTGCAGGTCTTCTTCTTAAGTCTGCCATTGAGTTCGTACTCGAAGTATACCTTGCCCTCCTTGGATCCGAAGTATTTGCCCGATATTTCGATCTCTTCTGCTGTAGACCCATAATTAGGTTCTACAGATGTGATTACAGGTAGCATCATAGTGAAAGCTTCCTCATAAACAATTGGTTGAGCGCCTCTCGGCTCTTTTGGTTTGACAACAATATCATAGGGCCCAGGTGGAGGCAGGGCGGTCTTGATCCTGCAGGTGATCGAGTCAGTGGCCCACGCCGAGACCTTGCAGGTTTTTCTGCCAACCTTCACTGTACCTTTCTTGGTGCCGAAGCCAGTGCCGGTAATAGTAATCTGGGTACCGATGGTACCTTCCTTGGGTAAAAGTTCAGGAAGATTGCCGGCAAGGACAAATGTAGCAGCCACCATTGTATTGGTATTCATTGTGAATTCACATGCGCCAGTCCCTGAGCACCTGCTCCCTGTCCAACCAGCAAAAACTGATCCGGCATCAGCGGTTGCGGTGAGGGTAATAGCTGTGCCAGAGCCATAAGTCTCTAAACAATCTGTACCGCAGATTATCCCGGCGTCAGCGCTCCGAACGGTTCCACTTCCGGTCCCGGGCTTGCTGACTGTTAGCGTCGCAGTCTGGTAATTCTCATTCAATCGTCTCTCCGGACGGGAGAAACCGTGACACCATGAGCAGCCCCTCCCTTTCTCCTGGACGTGTTTCTGGTGAATCTGCTGAAAGCCCATCTGGTTTTTCATTCCGTGACACTGCGTACACACAACTTGAGTGGTGTTCTTAAGCCTATACCCAATGTCCGGGAGATTCAATTGGGTTGTAGTGCCATGACATTCATTACAGGTAAGGGTCTGCGCTACAGTCGGGACACCGTGGGTTATGAGCTGATTAGTTTCTGTATTGACGAAGGCATACGGCTCGCTTTCACTGAACCCCATATTGACAATCCCTGCAGCAACGGCAGCAAGATAGTCCCCCGTTGCCCAGTATACGCTCGTGTCTATTGCGATGAGAACGCTCAATCGTGTTGCAATGGGTTGATACGCTGTTTTGTACTTAAAGGGATAGAGCTTGCTGGCCGTGGTCAGATCGGTGATCGATCCAACCGGTTTTGATACTGTGTAGTTGCCTGTCAACGGGTTAGGGTGGGTAACATCATAGAGAAGGTAATTCGTACTATACTTGTTCCAGAATTTATAGGTGGGAATGAGATTGTTGAGTAGGTCACTCCTCGGGTGGTATTGGTTGAGGGTTGTATTGAAGTGTGAATCCGTCCAGTCCCGATGAACTTCTGTGGCTTCTGTGGCAGCTGTGTCACTCGCATTTTTTCCATAGGTTTTTATGTGGCAGGTCTGGCATGCTACCCGTGCCACATGGTTATTGACCGCCACAGTCGTGTGACCTGCGGGAGAACCCTTTGTGGGATGGCACTCAGCCGTTGAGCATCCCATGGGAAAATCGTAATCGGTTTGAGCAATGTCTGATCCTCTCCCCGCAATCCTGTGATTTGAGACCTTGTGGCAGTCCTGGCATTGGAGATTGAGGCCAGTTGTCGCCATATGACTGTCGAACGTTATGTCCGTGGTATTTCCGTGGGCCAGCGTGATGTCTCCACGTTTATAGGAATCTCCGCCGCCAGCCCTGGCGTGACACTGCAGGCAGTTTTGCCGAAGGGGCTTGTGGACTGTCTGGACTGCCTGATCCATGGTTATGATCATGTTTGCTGTATCAGGAATAAATACACCGCCCGATTTGACCCGTTTATACTCTACTTGGTGACATATGAGGCAATCTATATTTTCGAGTTGGGCTTGTGAAGCTGTTGGTTCGGGCAATCCACCAAGGCCAGCATGACAATTCCCGCAACTGGACCAGTTGCCGAGAATGTTTATTCAGTAACCGTTGAATGCTGTGTGAAGCTTGCCCTGAACGCTTGGCCCGTTTGTCATGTACTGAGCATGTCCCTGCCACTGATAGTGGACAGACGCATGAAGATCACGTGCCTCGGCATCATGACATTGGAGGCAGATCGCTGCCCCTGTGTAGGTAAGGGTCGCGTGGGGATCAGCCTGACTCTTGACATATAGTGGAATACCTGTTGACAGACTGACAATGATCACTAATAGTCCAACCCATCCTTTTTTCATTACAATTTCCTCCTTGGAAGATTACCCTTCGTCTTCTCTCTTAACTAGTGACAACTGCCAGAGGTACCGTGCACTTTGATGTTACCTGCCAAACAAAGTATGTCTTCCTTATTGACTTACGCATTGTTGACTGTTGCGGTAGCGAGAAACGGCAACACCGTTAATCCATCGTTACCCCTCATTTCCCAACCTGCCGCCTTTATATAGGTCAAGTATAGCAACTGGTAGAATGTTGTCAACCTATAAATCTATGCAAGAGGATTGCCCTTAACACTATATCCACTGGAATTTGTAAGGAATTTTGTATTTCATTGACAGGTGCATCACGCATAAGGGATTACTGGGTATAAGTTGGTATGGTTGTCAAAGATGCCGCTTCGTTTAGTTCAGGAAGAAGGCCAATCCATGCCTTTAGTCTCGAAGTCGAGCGCGAGTGAATGAAGTCGCTTAGCTAAATACAGGATTAAGGGATTAAAGGGGTACAGGATGAACTAGTCCATTCCTAAACGGGTCGGGGAGATACCAAAGCTGAAAAGCAGGCAAGCTTTCGGGCTGGCCAGCCGATATGAGACGTGAGCGTGTTTTCGGGAAAACCCAGACGCATCCTTGAACCCGATTGTCTTCGAAGCGCTGTCTTAGTTTTGGAACTGTATTGGCCGGGCCCGTCCCGTGAGGGATTTGATAGCGTCTTTGAGACCGTCTACGGTGAGCTCGAACATGGGAAAAATCTTGCCGATAGTGTCCACCGTGTAGTGTCCCCAGAAATTCCTATGAGTTGGATTGAGCCAGACAGAGTGGGGAAAGTGATTCTTTATCCTGAGAAGCCACTCAAGCCCCGGCGTATCATTGTAAGAAAAATAGTCGATACAGCCATTAACGTCAAAAAGCTCTGAGTATGCCATCCGCGCATCACCGACGAGCACAACCTTATATCCCTTGTGGAACTGGGAGAAGAGTTTTTCTGTAGGCACTTTCTTATAATTGGCAATATCCTCGTAGACATCCTGATATATGCAGTTATGGAAGAAGTAATACCGAAGCTCTTTGAAATGGTTCGTCTGGGTGGCTGCCGAGAATAATCTTTCGCACAACTGGGTATATGGCATCATCGATCCGCCTGTATCCATAAGCAAAATAAGCCGAACGGAGTTCTCCCGCGACCTGCTGAACACAAGCTCTATCTCGCCACCTTCTTTTGCAGTCTTATCGATGGTTTCCGGAATATCAAGCTCTTCCTGTGCCCCTTCCCTTTTCAATTCCCTGAGCTTCTTGAGTGCCATTTTGGTCTGGCGCACATCGAGAATGATATCGTTTCGATAATTCCGAAACCTTCTCTCTTCTGCTACTTTGGCAGCAGATTGCATCCATGATTCGCCACCGACCCTGATACCGCCCGGATGATATCCGTAGGCGCCAAAAGGCGAGGTACCTCCGGTACCAATCCATTTTCCTCCGCCATCGTGGCGCTCTTTCTGTTCCTTCAAACGCTCCCTGAACTGACGCATGAGCTCTTCCATATCGTGCTCTTTCTTGAACTCTTCCAGTTTTTTCTGGAATTCCGCCATTTCTTCCGGAGAAAGCTTTGGTAACTTGTGAAGGGGATTTTCGAGCCATTCCATAACCTTATCGAGCTCCACAGGGCTTGACGAAATACCACCAAAGTACTCCTGAAATGCAAGATCAAACATATCATAATAGGCTTCACTTTTTACCAGGAATGCCCTGCCGATATAGTAAAGATGGTTAAGGCTTGACTGAAAGTAACCGCCATAGAGAGCCTCCATGAATGAAACCCATTCAGTGACAGTAACGGGCACTCCTTTTTTTCTCAATGTATAAAAAAAATCTGTAAACATATATTATCTTCTCCGGAAAACCCCACCGCCCTGTGCGTTGGAAAGCCTGACAAACCTGCTGGTATCCAGTTCGTTTTTCAGTAACGTTCCCAAGAATGGAATTTCTGAAGTAATTTTGTCCACGTTGATACCGCCTAAAGCCAGTGCCTTTATCCAGTCAAGGAGCTCACTCGTCGAAGGTTTCTTTCTGAGTCCGTCAACCTCGCGAATCCAGTAAAACCGCTTAATTGCCTCCCTTACGAGCTTCGTTTCGATATCAGGATAATGGACTTTTACGATCCGTTCCATCATTTCTTCATCAGGGAACTCAATGTAGTGGAATATACATCGCCTCAGGAAGGCATCGGGAAGTTCCTTCTCTGAGTTACTCGTAATGACAACAATAGGTCTGTGCTTTGCCACTACTTCTTCATCGAGTTCAGGGATATGAAATGACATCTCGTCGAGCTCGTTAAGGAGGTCATTGGGGAATTCAACATCAGCTTTGTCAATTTCATCGATAAGGAGAACGAGCTGCTCTTCGCTTCTGAATGCCTGCCCAAGCTTACCCAACTTGATGTACTGACGGATGTCGGAGATATCTTTATCTTTGAAACGTGCATCGTTTAACCTCTGAACGGTATCATATACATAAAGGCCGTCCTTTGCCTTTGTTGTTGACTTGACGTTCCAGATGAGGAGCTTTTTGTTCAACGCCTCTGCAATACTGTGAGCCAACAGCGTTTTGCCCGTTCCAGGTTCGCCCTTAATGACGAGGGGTTTTCCTAAGGCAATCGAAACATTGACTATCTCCATCAGGGGTTTCGAGGCAATGTAGTCGTTGCTTCCCCTGTAGCCTTGTCCGGACTGTGTCATATGTAAGCCTCCTTCGCAAAAGTGAAAAATATCACGAATATTATAAGGTTTTTCAGTGTGAAAGTCAATCATTGAGCGTGGCAACTGTGAGGATTTGGGCTATTGGCTATGGATAGCAGACAGACAATATGCAGCTTGCTCTGGATTGTTTTTGGCAGTAAACCGTATACAGCAGGTCGTAAATCACAAATAATAACAAAGACTGTATAACGAAATACTGCCATTCCCTATCGTCCATCGCCTCTTGTTTGACTCTATATCTTAATCTTATAGCACCACCCGAAACGGTCCGGTCTCTCTCCATATTGAATCCCTGTGATCTCATCATAGAGACGCTGGGCAGCAGGACCTATTTTACCACCATTAATGACCACCCTAACATCGCCATGCTGGATTTCTCCAACCGGTGAGATAACTGCAGCCGTCCCGGTCCCAAAACATTCCTTCATCGCTCCGGACTGTGCCGTTTCAATGACTTCATCAATCGATATACGTCGTTCAGAAACGCTCTTTCCATAATCTTTCCATAGATGAATGACCGTTTGACGAGTTATACCGTCAAGAACACTTCCTTCGAGGGGGGGCGTAACGAGTTCATCGCCTATTACAAAGCAAATGTTCATTGTTCCCACTTCTTCTATATATTTTCTTTCAATGCCATCGAGCCACAGCACCTGGGTGAATCCCTTATGCTTTGCATCTTCTCCCGGGTAGAGACTTGCTGCGTAGTTCGCCGGGGTCTTAGCCATCCCGAGACCTCCCCGGACTGCTCGAACAAACTCTCCAGAGGTAAGCAATTTGACCGGATTAATACCCTCTTTATAATATGCACCAACCGGAGACGTAATAATCATAAAACGGTACTTTTCTGAAACTCGTACGCCAAGAAAATTATCCATGGCAATAATGAAAGGACGGATATAGAGTGAATAGCCTTTTTTTCTGGGCACCCATCCCCTGTCAAGAAGAATGAGCTCTCTGAGGCTTTCAATGAAGGTTTCAAAATCCACATCAGGAATGCAAAGACGATTTGACGACTTAAGCATTCGTGCATGATACCTATCAGGACGAAAAACCGTAATTTCACCGTCCTCGTTATAGAATGCCTTAAGTCCTTCAAAAATAGCCTGCCCGTAATGGAACGTACACAATGCAGGATATATCTCCATGGGCCCATATGGAATAATCTTTGGCTCTAACCACCTGCCGTTTTCNTAATCCATGAGCACCATGTGGTCCGAAAGAATCTCCCCNAACTGGAGCGTATCAAAATCCACATCTGGCAACCTGCTTTTCGCAGNCTTCGTGATATCGATCTTCACTGGCATACCTCCTTCAATGGCTCTTGCCGGAAAACTATTCTATCAAACCATCTGCATAATTTCAATTATCTCATGCATCTAACCTTTTACAACGCAGATATTTTTATGGTAATCTAATGAATACCATGGTCATCTCCATTTCAAACCAGAAAGGTGGCGTTGGAAAAACAACGACAGCGGTTAACCTATCTGCATCTATTGCTGTTGCAGAACGAAGAACCTTGCTGATCGATATCGATCCTCAATGTAATGCCACATCGGGCTTTGGTATCTCCTACAACAGACTTGATGCAAGCCTCTACCATATTCTCATTGGAGAAAAAAGCATTACGGATGTCATTCGGAAAACCATGATCCCTTTTCTCGATATCATCCCTTCCCATCCCGATCTTATCGGGTCTGAAATTGAACTTCTCGAGGTTGAAGAGAGGGAATTTATACTGCGAAAGGCACTTGACGAGATAACCGCAGAATACGACTTCATTTTTATTGATTGTCCGCCCTCATTAGGCCTCCTGACGATCAATGCACTGGCTGCCTCTGATTATGTGATTATACCACTTCAATGTGAGTATTTTGCCCTCGAAGGACTTGCTCTCCTCCAGCGGACAATCTCTATTATCAAAAAACGGCTGAATCCAAAATTAGATACGCTGGGAATTCTTCTCACCATGTTCGACAGGAGAAACAATCTTTCTTTCCGCGTATGGGAAGAGGTCAATAAATGCTTTGTTGATGGTGTCTTTAAAACAGTTATTCCGAGAAATGTTAAGCTGAGCGAATCCCCAAGTTATGGAAAACCGGCAATACTTTATGATATAAGTTCACGGGGGGCAGAAAGCTACCTTGAACTCGCCTCGGAAATATTGGAAAAAAGAGGATAAATGTTAAAGAAGGATCCATTAGGGAGAGGTCTGTCAGCAATACTTCGGGATGTTGAAGAAAGAGGATCCTCAAAACTAATCCCAATTGACCAGATCATTCCCAACCCCGAGCAACCACGGATAGCGATGCGGGAAGAAACCATACTTGAACTCGCTACGTCAATCCAAGAAAAAGGATTACTCCAACCAATTCTATTGCGCAGAAAAGACGGTAAATACGAGATTATTGCAGGCGAGAGACGGTATCGCGCTTCACTCAAGGCCGGATTAAAAGAAGTTCCAGCAATTATTAAGGACGTAGATGATAAAGAAGCACTTGAACTTGCCCTTACCGAGAACCTTCAGAGAGAAGATCTTAACCCTGTAGAAGTTGCTATGGTGTATGAAAAATTTCTGAAAGAATTTGATTACACCCAAGAAGATCTGGCAAAAAAAATCGGTATCGATAGGAGTTCTATCTCAAATTTTATCAGGCTCTTGAAGCTCCCCGAATGGATTAAAGATCTGATGCGCGATGGAAAGCTGACCCAAGGTCATGGAAGAGTCCTTACATCCCTCAAAAGTGAACGGGAGCAAAAAAGGTTTGTCGACAGGGTCCTCAATGAAGGAATATCAGTCAGGGAGCTGGAAAGGGAAGTTAAAAAGAAAAAAGCACAACGGAATGCATCGTTTGCATATGTTGAGGAAACCCTTCGGGATACCCTGAAGACAAAGGTGAATATCACATACCGGAAAAATAAAGGTAAGATTATTATAGAGTTTTACTCAAAGGACGACCTTGAACGAATCGTCTCAATCTTTTCTGAAAAAGACGAATAAAAAGATTTGCAAATTTTTTTGAGCTATGTTAAAAAACGTATGTGAAATAATTCTTTTGGAAAAAAAGGAGTAGTAGATGATAGAGTTCAATATTACGCTCCTCATCCAGTTTGTTAATCTTCTTGTACTTTTGTTTCTCCTTAATTTTCTGCTCTTCAAGCCTGTTTTAAACGCTATTCATAAGCGCGAAAAAACACTTGGCTCCCTTTTTGATAAGGTAGAAGACACAAAACAGGAAGCCGTCAAATTTGAACAGGCATACATTGAGGGAACAACTGAACGAAAAAAACCAATCCTTGATGAAAAAGAATTTACCCTGGCCGAAGCCCGTAAGACATCTCTAGGTCTTATTGAAACGGCAAGAGCAGAACTTTCAGATGAACTGGCAAAAGTAAAGGCTGATATAGAAAAACAAAGCAAGAGCATATCTGATGCACTAAAGGGAGACGTAGAAAAGCTCTCCGTTGAGGTTGCAGAAAAGATATTGAAAAGGAGTCTCTCATGACCGCAGGTTCCGGGTCCTGGTTAGATTGGGCATTTAAGATTTTTAATTTTGCAGTCCTTGTTGCAATATTGGTAAAATTTGCCGGCAAGCCTCTCATGAACTATCTTCGGTCAAGAAGCGCAGGGGTCCAAACGAAATTGGATGAGGCTGATAAGCTGTTCAAAGAGGCAGAAGCCCTCAAAAACGAATACCAGGCCCGCCTGTCAAAGCTTGACGGCGAAATTGAAGCGTTTAAGAAAACAGTCCAGGAAGATACAGAGAAAGAGAAAAAGAAAATCCTTACTGAAGCCACTGAGTTTGCAAATAGAATCAAGGAACAGGCAAATATTACGTATCAACAAGAAATGCGCGAGATGACAAATAAGATTAAAGAAGAGATTGCGAAGCTTACTATGGCACGTGCCGAACAGATCATTATGGAAAAATATACCAGTAAGGACCATGAGCTGATAGTAGGTGAGTTTATAGAAAAATTAAGGAGTCTAAATTGATACGACAGTCCATCGCGAAAAGATATGCAAAAGGCCTATTCGCAGTTGGAGAAAAAGACGGTCAGTATAAAGGTTATTTGACAGAATTGGAGAATATTCTGAGTCTTTTTGAGAAGGAAGAGCGGTTGAAAAAAGCACTCATGCTTCCACTCCTTGAGATTCAAAAAAGAAAAGAAATTTTGAGTGATACCATGAGGATAGCCGGCACATCCCTTCCTTTGGCAAATATGTTGACCATGCTCTTGGAAAAAAACCGGATGAGCTATCTTCCAATCATACGTGATGTCTATAGCGATCTTGTTGACGACAAAGAGGACAGGGCACGAGGCACTGTATGGACAGCCTACCCCCTCGATCCGGCCTTACTCAAGAAGATCGAGGACGCACTTAAAGTGAAATTCCGCAAGAAAGAAGTCATTCTCTCAGCAATCGAGGATAGAAGCCTTATCGGTGGGGTTAAGGTAGAAGTAAAAGGGACCATAATTGACGGTAGCGTAAAGAGGCAGCTTGAAACCTTGAAGGAAAATATTTTGAAGGAGTAACGTATATGGAGATTAAGGCAGACGAGATTAGCAGGATTATAGAACAGAAGATATCGGGCTTTGAAAGGGAGATCAACCTTCAGGAAACAGGTATTATTATCTCCATTGGTGACGGTATCGCAAGGATTTACGGTCTTGAAAACTCGATGGCCGGGGAGTTGCTTGAGTTTCCTCATAACATTACCGGTATGGTGCTTAACCTGGAAGAGGATAACATAGGCGCTGTTGTTTTCGGTGAAGATTACAAGATCAAAGAAGGTGACATTGTCAAAAGGACCGGGAGAATCGCACAGGTTCCTGTCGGTGAGGCAATAATCGGCAGGGTTGTGGATGCCCTTGGTAACCCTATCGACGGCAAGGGACCCATCGAAGCAAAAGAATTTAGAAACGTTGAACAAACAGCTCCCGGTGTTGTTGTTCGGCAGCCTGTGAAAGAACCCATCCAGACGGGAATCAAGGCTATTGATGCGATGATCCCTATCGGAAGAGGTCAGAGAGAGCTGATCATTGGCGATAGAGGAACCGGGAAAACAGTCATCGCTATAGACACAATCATCAACCAGAAAGGAACTGATGTATTCTGTATATATGTTGCAATCGGCCAGAAACGGTCGTCAGTAGCTCGTCTCGTTGATCTCCTTACAACGTATGGCGCAATGGAATACACAACCGTGATCGCTGCAACAGCCAGCGACCCTGCGCCTCTCCAATACCTTGCTCCTTTTGCGGGAACATCGATGGGTGAATATTTCAGAGACACTGGAAGACACGCCCTCATTATTTATGATGATTTGTCAAAACATGCCGTTGCTTACCGCCAGCTGTCACTGCTGCTTCGACGTCCGCCCGCTCGTGAAGCATATCCTGGAGATATTTTCTATCTTCACTCACGGCTTCTCGAAAGATCTGCGAAATGGGATGACGCCCATGGCGGAGGATCGCTGACATCTCTGCCTATTATTGAAACACAGGCAGGAGACGTATCAGCCTATATTCCAACAAATGTTATTTCCATTACCGACGGGCAGATATATCTTGAGCCAGAATTATTCTACGCAGGCGTGCGTCCAGCTATCAATGTCGGCCTCTCGGTATCGAGGGTTGGAGGTAATGCGCAGATAAAGGCAATGAAACAGGTTGCCGGACGATTACGACTTGAACTTGCCCAGTACCGGGAAATGGCGGCTTTCGCGAAATTCGGAAGCGATCTTGACAGAGCCACGCAGCAACTCCTTGCCCGTGGATCACGGCTGACAGAGCTTCTGAAACAGGGCCAGTATGTGCCAATCCCCGTTGAGAAACAGGTGGTGCTCATGTATGCCGGTGCAAACGGATATATTGACAACTACCCGGAAAGCGCCCTGAAGAAATACGAACAGGAAATGCTCAGTTACGTGGAAACCAAGCATCCTGATATTCTGGCTGAGATCAAGGAGAAGAAGCAACTGGATAGTTCAATTGAAGACAAGCTTACCACCGCTTTGAATAATTTTAAAGATCAATTCGTTTATTAAGGATATACAATGGCTACCCTACGGGACATTAAACGGAAGATCGGTAGTATCAACAGCACTCAGACCATCACACGAACAATGAAGATGGTTTCTGCAGCAAAACTGAGAAAGGCGCAAGATGAGCTTGACAAGATACGGGCTTACGCCCTCAAGATGGAAGAGCTCGTTGGAAGGGTTACCAAGATGTTGCCGGCCGACAGCCATCCCCTCTTGACTGCTCGGGAAGAAGTAAAAAAGGTGCTAATTCTTTCTATAGCTTCTGACAGAGGCCTCTGTGGTGCTTTCAATGTCAATATAGGACTTCAGGCAGAAAACTATACCATACAGAACAAAAATCAGTATGAACGAATAGGTGTTTGGGTTTTCGGGAGAAAAGTAAAAGATTATCTTGCTCGGAGAAAAGTCGATATCTTCAAGGAATGGACCGATATAAAGCGAGTTGACCAGGAACTTGTGGATGCGATAGCATCAGAGCTTGTTCAATTGTATATGAATGGAGAATTTGATACGGTCTATCTCAGCTATACCCATTTTGCCTCGCCTGTGAAACAGATAGCAGTCTTTGAAGAATTGCTCCCCATACAAACAAAACAAGAAGCTGAAGGCGAAACGTTTGAATATCTCTATGAACCCAATAGAGATGCAATCGTTGAAATGCTCCTCCCAAAGTATCTCAGCACAAAGATCTATTATGCACTGATCGAGTCCCAAACCTCAGAGCATGCTGCCAGGATGAGCGCTATGGAAAATGCAACGAGTAATTGCGGGGAGATGGTACGGTACCTCACCCTTGTATATAACAAACGCAGGCAGGAAAGCATAACCAGCGAAATGATGGACATTGTTGGTGGTGCCGAAGCCCTAAGAGGCACATAATTAAGGAGGAACATAGATGAGCGCGGAAGTAAAAGGAAAGATTGTCCAGGTAATTGGAACGGTAGTTGATATTAGATTCCCATCTGATAACCTCCCTCCAATATATGGAGCAATATACGTTACAAATCCAACAATCAGTGACAAAGCGGACAACCTCATTCTTGAAGTTGCCCAGCATGTTGGTGATAGCACGGTCCGGACTATCGCTATGGAGACTACTGACGGCCTACTTCGCGGTCAGGAGGCTACCTACAAAGGTACACAGATCAGCATCCCCGTGGGCAATCAAATTCTTGGACGGGTGTTGAATGTCATCGGCAACCCCGTTGATGGCGGGCCTGCCCTGTCAACCGATAAAATGTATCCGATTCACCGACCTGCCCCTACCCTCACCATGCAGAACACAAAGGTTGAGCTCCTCGAAACAGGGGTTAAAGTTATCGATCTTCTCGAACCATATTCAAAGGGTGGCAAAGTTGGACTCTTCGGTGGTGCAGGTGTTGGCAAGACAGTCGTTATCATGGAGATGATTCACAACATTGCCATGCACCATGGTGGTATTTCGGTTTTCGGCGGTGTTGGTGAAAGAACACGTGAAGGAAATGACCTTTGGCTTGAAATGAAAGGATCAGGCGTTATCGATAAGACCGCACTTATTTATGGACAGATGACAGAGGTTCCCGGCGCAAGGGCTCGAATTGGCCTTACTGCTCTGACTGCCGCCGAATATTTTCGTGATGAAGAAGGTCAGGACGTGCTTCTTTTCATTGACAACATCTTCCGTTTTACCCAGGCAAACTCCGAAGTGTCAGCACTGCTTGGTAGGATGCCTTCTGCAGTTGGGTACCAGCCAACCCTTGCAACTGACCTTGGCGAGCTTCAGGAGAGAATCACCTCAACGTTAAAAGGTTCCATCACATCGGTTCAGGCAATCTACGTTCCGGCTGACGACCTTACAGACCCAGCCCCTGCAACGACTTTTGCCCACCTGGATGCCACCACCGTTCTTTCACGTCAAATTGCAGAGCTCGGTATCTATCCTGCTGTTGACCCTCTTGACTCAACAAGCCGAATTCTCGACCCGACGATCGTCGGCGAAGAGCATTACTCAGTTGCCCGAGAAGTACAGAGAATACTCCAGAAGTACAAAGACCTCCAGGACATCATCGCTATCCTCGGTATGGACGAGCTCTCCGAAGAAGATAAGCTGGTGGTAGCGAGAGCACGAAAGATCCAGAGATTTCTCTCGCAGCCATTCTTTGTCGCAGAACAATTTACGGGCCAGCAAGGTAGATATGTAGCCCTCAAAGACTCAATCCGCGGATTTAAAGAAATCTGCCAAGGACTTCACGATGAACTACCTGAACAGGCCTTCTACATGGTCGGAACCATCGAAGAAGCGGTTGAGAAAGCGAAAGGACTTATGGGAGAATAGTAAATATGGCAATGCTCAGCCTCGAAATCATTACGCCTGAGAAAGTACTCGTCAAGGAAGAAGTTGACATGGTTGAAGCTAACGGCTCCCTCGGTGAATTTGGTATTCTTCCTGGTCACACGGAATTCCTTACCACCCTTGAGATAGGCGAAGTGAGGTATATGAAAGACGGAAAAACTTACACTCTCGCCACAAGTGGAGGTATTGCCGAGGTGGTTAATGATACGATAACCCTCCTTCTTGATACAGGAGAGTTAGCAGAGGACATTGATGTGGCACGTGCACAGATTGCACAAGACGAAGCCCAGGAAAGGCTCAAGGACATGACAATTGATAATACGGAATACCGTAAATATGAATTGGCTCTCCTGCGTGCCATAACACGAATAAAGGTCGCCTCAGCACGGAAACTGTAAACGATTAAACATTTATCTCCTTCCAAAGGGCAGTTCACCAACGCGTCTGCCTTCTGTATATTTCTATACTGAAATTGATAGTGTCGACTATTTCTACCGTGGGGATATTTATCCCCATAAAGCCTTTCTTTCATGCGTTGCAAACCATCGTCATTTAAGGTAAGCTACGCATAGACGAATGACTACCGCCAAAGCTCACTTAGAAAAATTCCAGCATCAATATCCTGAAAAATTTGTATCCGAGAAGGTTGCCTTTAGTCATATCCATGCAGGCGACCGTATTTTTCTTGGAACGGCATGCGGAGAACCACAGTACCTCTCAAAAGCACTCATTCGCTATGTGGAATCAAATCCCAAGGCCCTTCTCGACGCAGAGGTGCTTCATATTTGGAGTCTTGGCGTAGCTCCTTATACCGATGCTACGTTCAAACAAAACTTTCGCCAGAACGCATTTTTCATCGGTGATTATGCGCGGGAAGCGATTAACAGTGGGGAAGGCGATTATTCTCCTGTATTCCTTTCCCAGGTACCAATGCTTATTCGAAGAAGCATCATTCCTATAAACGTCGCGCTCATCCAAACCTCACCCCCCGATGAACACGGGTACATGAGCCTCGGAGTGAGCGTTGACATCGTGAAGGCCGCTGTTGCCAAAGCTACCCTTGTCATCGCTCAGGTCAACAGCCACATGCCCCGTGTCCATGGAGACACCTTCCTTCATATCAATGATGTCAATTTCATCATTCCGTACGATGAACCTCTACTCGAGTATGAAGCAACAGTTCCAAGCGATATCGCTGAACGAATTGGAAAAAACGTTGCGAGTATCGTAGAGAATGGCGACACAATTCAAGTTGGGTATGGCTCAACCCCGAATGCGATCATCGCTGCACTTGTGAACAAAAGAGATCTTGGGGTGCATACTGAGCTCTTTTCTGAAGGCATAGCGGAACTCATGAGGAAGGGAGTGGTGACCAACAGCAAGAAGCGCATCGACCGCCATAAGACAGTAGCAGCCTTCTGTATGGGCAAAAAAGAGACCTATACATTTATTGATGACAATCCTGCTATTGAATTCAGGACAATCGACTACACGAATAACCCCGCTGTAATCGCCAGCCTCGGGAATATTACGGCCATCAACAGTGCCTTGGAGATAGACCTTACTGGTCAGGCAACAGCAGAATCTATCGGCAAAACTTTTTACAGCGGTATTGGAGGCCACGCTGATTTTATGCGGGGGGCGGTCTTGAATCCAAATGGCAAAAGCATCCTTGTGTTGCAATCCACTGCTCAAGATGGTGCCGTATCGAGAATTGTGCCACTTCTTGGCGAGGGCGCAGGGGTAACGCTTACCAGGGGAGATGTCCGCTATGTTGTAACTGAATTCGGGATTGCATACCTCCATGGCAAGAATATCAGGGAACGGGCTATGGCGCTCATTGCCATAGCACACCCAAAATTCCGGCCCTGGCTTATTAAAGAGGCGAAAAAGCAATTCATCATTTTTAAAGACCAGGCATATATCGGAGGCAAAGGCGGTGAGTACCCCGAGGAGCTTGAAATCCCCAAAATCACAAAATCAGGCCTAAAAATTCTCCTGAGACCGGTTAAGATAAGCGATGAACCCCTTCTAAAAAACTTTTACTACTCCCTATCTGAATCAACTGTTTACAAAAGATTCATGTCTGCCCGGAAAGATATGCCCCATGAGAAACTCCAGAACTTTTTTGTGGTTATTGATTACTCAAAGGAAATGGTAATGCTTGCGGTATGTAGGCAAAGAGAGGTGGAGATTATCACCGGCGTGGGACAGTACAGTGGGCGTGCAGATAGCCATACTGCTGAAGTTGCCATTATGGTCGATGACAAATACCAGAACCAGGGTATCGGAACTGAGCTTCTTACGCATCTCACCTATATTGCAAAAAAACAGGGGTTGCTTGGCTTTTCCGCTGAGGTGCTCAAGGAAAACAGAATTATGATACACCTCTTTGAAAAAATGGGTTTTGCTATTGAAAAAGAATCCATGCCGGATGCTTATACATTGAAACTTGGCTTTCGGGAGACCCAATAGCCAAAGGAGAAGACTGATGATAAAAATTATCATTTCATTAGGTTGCATTGCCCTGATTCTTGCTGGCTGTTGAGCGCCATAATCCCCCCGGTAGGTTACCGGGGGTTCGTGGAATCTCATAGCTCTTTCACCGTGAACATGTAACCCTTCATCTGAATGGAAATCGAGAAATTAAATCATTACCATAAAAAAGGCGCCTCAGGTTGAGGCGCCTTTTTTATGATGAATGTAATATTCTAATCGAGTTTCTCTTCGCCGACTCTCATGCCGTAGAAGGAACGATAGACGAAGACGAGGGCAACGATCAGGAACACAACACCGAGGCCGGTCTTGAGGCCCTGAGAAGTCATGGTAACCGCTATTTCCGTTGCGAGAAGTCCGAAAAGCGTGGTGAACTTAATGACCGGATTCATGGAGACCGATGATGTATCCTTAAAGGGGTCGCCAACGGTATCACCAACAACAGTAGCCTCATGCAGGGCAGTACCCTTCTCTTTCAGATCAACCTCAACAATCTTCTTCGCATTATCCCAGGCGCCACCTGCATTGGCAAGAAAAATTGCCTGAAAAAGCCCAAAGAATGCTATGGCAACCAGGTAACCGATGAAGAAGTAAGGGTTGAAGAAAGAGAGTGCAAGGGCAAGGAAGAAGATGACGATGAAAATATTGATCATACCCTTCTGTGCATACTGCGTACAAATTCTTACAACTTCTTTACTATCCTCTATGGAAGCTTCTTCTTTATCGAGATTGATATTCTTCTTGATAAACACAACGGCCCTGTAAGCACCTGTTGTAACAGCCTGTGTCGCCGCACCGGTAAACCAATATATTACGGCACCGCCCATGAGAAGACCCAGGATTATTTTAGGGTTCACGAGGCTCAACTGTGCAATAACGTTTCCATACATATTTTCCAGGAGAATGATGATGCCAAAAACCATAGTTGTCGCGCCAACAACTGCTGTCCCGATAAGCACCGGCTTCGCCGTTGCCTTGAAGGTATTGCCAGCGCCATCCGCTTCTTCCAGATAATCCTTGGCAGTATCAAAATTTGGCTCAAAACCAAACTGACCCTTAATCTCTGAAGTCACATTGGGAACGCTCTCTATTCGGGAGAGCTCATACACAGACTGGGCATTGTCGGAAACAGGACCGTAACTATCAACAGCGATTGTAACAGGACCCATACCCAGGAAACCAAAGGCCACAAGACCAAATGCAAAGACAGGGGCCGCAAAAACAAACTGCGGTGGCATAATGGCAAGAATCGAGGCATGCTGAGAAACCATATACGCAATGAACATGAGAAAGAGGATGACGAGTCCTTCCCAGAAAGCCGAAAAATTACCGGCAACAAAACCGGAGAGGATATCGAGAGATGCTCCACCATGACGGGCTGCACCAACGACTTCCTGCACATGGCGCGATTTTGTACTGGTGAAGATCTTGGTAAATTCAGGAATCAAAGCACCGGCAATGGTACCGCAGGAGATAATAATTGCGAGGGCCCACCACAAGCCGGGGTACTGGGCGTTCAGATCACCAAGAAGCATATAGCTTGCCCAGAACGTGACTATGATTGAGACTGCGGAGGTAATCCATACAAGATTTGTTAAAGGCTGTTCAAAGTCAAACTTCTTCTTGTCGCCGTACAGAGAAGCTGTTATGCCTCTATTAATAAAATACGAAACCAAGGAGGTAAGGATCATAAGAATACGCATTGAGAATATCCAGATGATCAGGATTGCCGACATTAAAGGAGCTGTGGCCAGGGCAAGCGCGAGGAAAGCGACTAAGGCAACACCGGTCACTCCGTATGTCTCAAACCCATCTGCTGTGGGACCAACACTGTCACCGGCGTTGTCACCTGTACAGTCAGCGATAACACCAGGATTCTTGGGGTCATCCTCAGGAAGATGAAATACGATCTTCATAAGGTCGGAGCCGATATCCGCAATCTTTGTAAAGATACCGCCCGCAATCCTGAGTGCACTTGCGCCGAGGGACTCACCGATGGCAAACCCGATAAAGCTGGGGCCTACAAGCTCTTTCGGAAGGAATACAAGGATACAGATCATGAAGAAGAGCTCAACGCTCACGAGGAGAAGCCCCACGCTCATCCCTGAAGTCAGGGGTATATTTACCACGTCTACCGGTTTACCACGCAGTGAAGAAAAAGCAGTTCTTGAGTTGGCCCATGTGTTTATCCTCATACCAAACCAGGCAACGCCGTAAGAACCGAGGATACCGAGGACGGAAGACAAAAGGATAATAAGCATGTTGCCGAACGGAGCATGGCTCAGGCCCATGAAGTAGTAAATCATACAAATTGCAATAAGCACCCACAGGATTATAAGGAACTTACCCTGCTGTGTAAGGTATGATTTACAGGTTTGCCAGATGATCTCAGAAACCTCCAGCATAGCCTTGTGACAGGGAAGACCCTTCGTCTGCTTAGCCTGAATGATAGAGAATATAAGACCGACGAAACAGATAACAATACCAAAATACATGATGGACAAGCCGCTCATTGACCCGCCGAAGATATTGAACGATACCTTGGAAAGATCAGGCAGAATAATATCCGCCTCGCCTGCAAAAGCACTCGAGACCATCAGGAGCACCATAATGCCGAGCGAGGACAACATTAAAACCGGGTTAAACCTTTTGATGAAACTCATCTCCAACCTCCTTACAAATATTTTAGTACACGTAAAGATTGCTTGTACCAAAGTTTGTTGCCTATTTTCACGTGCTTGATAAAAGATTGGTTTATTTTAAAACTTTTTAATCAGCAATGTCAATCAACTTATGAAATAATTCACAATTAAATGCGTTCCTGCGGCTCCGCCTTGAAAAGCCGCATTGATCCGAATAAAAAAAGGGGGGGAGGAGAAGTTGCCGCGGAAAAAAATGGTTGCAGTATCAGGGAACCGAAACGTTTCACTGCCTCACGAAGTAACAAAAACTATCTGCCCATAACCATAAAGACGAAATATGCTATAATTCGAACTCGAAACGCATTACATCCCCACCCCGTCGATGGTTGCGCCACAGAACCTGCACGAGCCGTTCTTGATGTTGTATTCGGAGATTGTGTAGCCGTAACGGCCTATTATACGCTTTTTGCAGTTCCAGCAGTAGGTGCTCTCGCCATCAGTGCCAGGGATATTGCCCGTATATACGTAACGAAGGCCCTCTTCGATTCCTATCTCACGGGCGTTTTGGAGGGTCTTTGCCGATGTTCTCGGCGCATCCGTCAGTTTATAGGTTGGGTAAAATGCACTCACGTGCCAGGGTGTTTCAGCACCAAGGTCATTCTTAATGAATTGCGCTATGGACCTTAGTTCCTCCTCTCTGTCATTGTATCCTGGAATCACGAGGGTGGTAAGCTCTATCCATATGCCGAGAGATCTATAGGCCCTTATTGTGTCCAGGACACCATCCAGTTCTGCACCACAGACTTTTTTATAGAAATCGGCCCCAAACCCCTTGAGGTCTATGTTTGCACCATCAAGGTAAGGTTTTATGGTTCTTAAAGGTTCTTCCTCAATGTAGCCGTTTGTGACAAAATTGTTTGAGATACCTTTCTCCTTTGCCAGTCTTGCACAATCAAGGGCATACTCATAAAAAATAGTTGGCTCCGTATAGGTATAGGAAATACTCGTGCAGCCTGATTTTATCGCCATTTCCACGACTTCTGATGGCTTCATCTTCTGGCCGTAGATGTGACCTTCATCCCTTGGCATCTGTGAAATTTCATGATTCTGGCAGTGACGGCATCGGAAATTACAGCCTGCCGTAGCAATAGAAAATGCCTTGGAACCTGGATAGAAGTGAAAGAGTGGTTTCTTTTCGATGGGATCAACATGATATGAGCAGGGAAATCCATACACAAGGGTGTAAAGTATTCCATCCTTATTCTCGCGAACGCCACAGATACCTCTTTTCCCATCGTTGATCTTACAGTGATGACGGCACAGGAAGCAATGAACTTTCTGAACCTCAAGCTTTTCATAAAACAGGGCTTCTTTCATGTCATCTTCCCGGTCAAAACCCAGGCGTGATCAACCTGTGCGCTCTATATCTGCAAACATGATCTTCACAACATCATCCATGGTCTTTATGGGTAGGAATTTTATTTTTCTCTTTACGTATGACGGAATCTCAACAAGCTCTCTCATATTCTCCTCAGGGATTATGATCTTTTCAACCCGCGCCCTGAGGGCGGCAAGGGTTTTTTCCTTTAGTCCGCCGATGGGAAGCACCCTGCCTCTCAGGGTGATCTCTCCGGTCATAGCTATCTTCCTGCTTAGTGGTTTCTTTGTGATAGCACTGATCATTGCCACCGCAATTGTGATGCCCGCCGATGGACCATCCTTGGGAATAGCGCCCTGGGGGATATGGATGTGCATCTCAAGGGTATCGAATATATCCGGATCAATGCCAAGCGCGGGTGCCTTCGATTTGATATACGTAAGAGCAGCCTGCGCTGACTCTTTCATCACATCCCCCATGCTCCCGGTGAGCATGAGCTCTTTCTTGCCTTTTCGGCATGATGCCTCGATATACAGGACATCACCTCCAAATTCGGTCCAAGCGAGGCCGCTCGCAATCCCCACAGTATCCACCTCTATTCCGGTCTCGGGAAGATACTTGGACGGGCCAAGGAAAGAGTGGAGATTCTTAAGGGTTACTGTGGTCTTGCTTTTCTGGCCTTCGGCTATCTTCTTTGCAACTTTTCTGCTGATGGACGCGATTTCCCGTTCGAGGTTTCTGAGACCGGCTTCCTGTGTATAATCCCGTATGATTTTGGTAAGAGCGCTGTCAGCAAATTCAATCATCGTCTCTTTGAGGCCATTCTCTATTAGTTGCTTCGGGACAAGGTACTTCTTTGCGATAGCAAGTTTCTCTCTGTCTGTATACCCCGATATATAGATTGTCTCCATCCTGTCTTTCAGGGCTGATGGAATGGTATCTACCCTATTTGCAGTTGTGATGAACATTACCTTGGAAAGATCAAAAGGCACATTAAGATAGTGGTCGCTGAAGGCATTGTTCTGCTCAGGGTCAAGGACCTCCAGAAGCGCACTTGACGGATCTCCACGAAAATCTGTACCGATCTTATCAATCTCATCCATCATGAAAACAGGGTTGTTCGTTCCGGCAGTTTTGATGCCCTGGATAATCCTACCAGGCATGGATCCCACATAGGTTCTCCTGTGGCCCCGTATTTCGGCCTCATCCTTCATACCGCCAAGAGAGATTCTCAGGAATTTTCTCCCCAGTGAGCGGGCGATAGATTTTCCCAGAGAGGTTTTTCCCACACCCGGTGGCCCAACAAAGCAAAGGATGGGGCCCTTCATCTCACCTTTTAATTTCATAACACTCAAGAATTCCAGTATACGTTCCTTCACCTTGTCGAGGTCATAGTGGTCTTCATCGAGGATCTTCTTCGCTTTTTTGATATCCAGCCTGTCTTTCGTTGATTTACTCCACGGAAGTTCGATAAGCCATTCAATATAGGTTCTGAGCATGGTTGACTCAACGGCATCAGGATGCATCATATCGAGACGTTCAAGCTGCTTCTTGGCCTCTTTTTCGATATCTTTCGGCATTTTCGCTTTCTTGATCCGCTTTCTGAGATCTTCAACATCCTCTGAGCGTTCATCGCTCTCGCCAAGCTCAGTCCGAATCGCCTTCATCTGCTCTCGAAGGAAATATTCCCTCTGACTCTTGGACATTTCTTCTTTCGCCTGGGAGAGAATTTTGGCCTGCATATTGAGGAGTTCTATCTCTTTCCCGAGAATCTCAGAAAGCTTCTTCAATCGCTTTACGGGATCGACTATTTCCAAAACCTCTTGTGCCTTATCAACTGCTAATCCAAGGTTTGCAGCTGCCACATCGGCAAGCTTTCCCGGTTCATCAATTGTATCGAGGACCATAAGAATATCTGGCGGTACCATCCTACCCATTGAGACTACCTTTTCCATCTCTTCTTTCACATATCTCATGAGGGCTTCTATTTCCAAGGTTATCTCTGTGATAATTGGTTCTTCAATGGGCTGAATACGGACGAGAAAAGTCGGGGTCTCCTGGACATATTCTACAATTTTTGCTTTTTTTAACCCCTGCATGAGCACCTTAACTCTCCCGTCTGGGAGTCTTAGCATTCTCATAATCTGCGAGACAACTCCAACAGAATAAATCCTTCCGGGCAGAGGGTCCTCATCGGTTAGATCTTTTTGAGCCGTCACAAGAATCAACCTGTCTTTTGAGAGAGATTTCTCGACAGCGTTGATCGACATATCCCTTCCAACAAAGAGGGGAAGAATCACTGATGGGTACATTACCATGTCTCGTACCGGTAAAAGAGGAAGAATCTCCGGTGTAACGTGTACTTCAAGTTCTGTCATGTATAGTAAGCCTCCGTTATTTTTTACGATTTAAGAAAAGCCTTAAAGGCCCTGTATGTCTCATAGACATCGAGTTTGCTTGATATCTCAAATGGAGAGTGCATCGTAAGGATGGGTGTACCACAGTCGATAATATCCATGCCGTATTCAGCAAGGAATTTTGCCACCGTTCCACCTCCTCCTTCGTCTATTTTGCCAAGTTCCCCTGTCTGCCAAAGGATGCCTTCATCGTTGAAAATTTTTCGTATTGTGGCAACATACTCAGCGTGGGCATCATTTGCTCCCACTTTACCTCCATGGCCTGTAAATTTTGTTATACAGATCCCATGGCCAAGATAGCACGCGTTTTGTTTCTCGTGAACATCCTGGAATGTTGGATTCACTGCACCGTTGACATCGGCAGAGAGAGCCTTTGATTGAAAGAGCATCTTTCGTATAAGGGCTTCGCTATTGTTCAGTTTAAGGCCTTCGCACATTTCATCAATGAAGACGCGAAGAAAATGTGACCTCATGCTTGTATTGCCTTCTGATCCAATTTCTTCCTTGTCTACAAAAATTGCGAGACAAGGCCGTCGTGGTTCAGACGTTTCCGAAATTGCTTTTAAAAGGGTATAGACGCTGACCCGATCATCCTGTCCGTAGGCCCCTATCATACTTCTATCTATACCAACGTCTCTCGCCTTGAAGGCAGGTACAACCTCTATTTCGGCACTGACAAAATCTTCCTCTTCAATACCATAGGTATCGTACAGAATAGCGAGAATACCTTTTTTTACTGCCTCTTTCTCTTCACCTTCGAGTGGAATACTTCCAAAAAGAATGGTCAGTTTTTCACCGTCAATGGCCTCGGAGAGCTTTTTCTCGTCCTGCACCTTTCTCGATAGGTGCGGAAGAAGATCGTCAATAGAAAAAACAGGTTCATCATCGTTTTCTCCGATGGCTACGGTAATTTCTCTGCCGTCCGTTTTTACGATTATGCCATGGATGGCAAGGGGTATGGCAACCCATTGATATTTCTTAATACCGCCATAGTAATGGGTTTTGAGAAGTCCTATATCGAGATCCTCGTAGAGGGGATTCTGTTTAAGATCAAGCCTTGGTGCATCTATGTGGGCAACAACGATATTAAACCCATCGGTAGGGCTCTGTATTCCGTTGACGAATGCAACGATTTCCTTCCCTCTGTTAATACGGTACGACCTATCCCCGTGCCAGTCCTCAGAGAAACCACTCGATGAGAGGACGCCTTGGATAACTCGTACAGTCTCCCTCTCAGTTTTTGCTTGATTAAGAAACCTTTTGTATCCCTCTGCGAATTCGAATAGGTTGGCTCTTTCTTCTGTAGATTTTTTCTTCCAGCCAGATTCCTGTTTCATACGCTAACTTCCTTTTAAAATAACAGAATTCCCGCCCTAAGTCAATGTGACCAACTTTCGTTCGTTGGGAGTTTGGAGTTGAGCGTTTCGAGTTCGGAGAACCAAGAAACACATCAAGTTCCATGATGCCCTCATTGTGATGAACAGGAAAATGTTGTATAGTTTCATTCAAATGGCAAAGCGAATCGTCATCGGTACTGCCGGACATATCGATCATGGTAAAACCACCCTCATCAAAGCTCTTACAGGCATCGACTGTGACAGGCTCAAAGAAGAAAAAGAACGGGGCATTACAACAGAGCTCGGATTTGCCCATTACCGGTTCGGCGATGATCTCATGGTAGGAATTGTTGATGTTCCAGGACATGAGAAGTTTGTGAGACACATGGTAGCCGGGGCATGGGGCATTGATATGGCTCTCCTCATTGTAGCGGCAGACGAGGGCGTCATGCCCCAGACACGAGAACATGTTGATATATGTGAACTTCTTGGCCTGCAAAGAGGGATTGTCGCCATCACCAAGATAGACCTTGTTGATGATGATATGGTGGAGCTTGTCAGGGAAGACATAGAAGATTTCCTAAAAGGAAGGGTACTTGAAGGTTCACCCATTATTCCTGTTTCCTCTACAACGGGTGAAAACATTGATCTTCTAAAAGAGGCAATACGAAAAGCAGCCCAGGGCATACATGAACGGTCCAAAGAAGGCATATTCAGGCTCCCTGTGGATAGAGTCTTCACAATCAAAGGATTGGGAACTATTATCACTGGTACCTGTATATCAGGTCACATCTGTATCGGGGAGGAAATCGAGATTTATCCCATTCATAGAAGGGCACGGGTTAAAAACATACAGGCATATCATGAGAACGTTGAGGAGGCAGCAGCCGGACAGCGGGTGGCCCTGAACCTCCAGGGCGTTGAGAGGAACGAAATTGAACGGGGAACACTCATAGGTCGCCCGGATACCCTTATGCTTTCAAATAGAATGGATGCTTCCTTCAGATATCTAAAGCTGCCATTCAAGCCAATCAAAACAGATGCAACTCTCAGATTTCACATCGCCACGACCCAGGAAGAGGCAAGAATTGTGTTGCTTACAAAAGACATGATTGAGCCAGGGGAGGAACTTTTTGTCCAGTTTGTTTTTTCTCAACCCATTGTGGCATTACCAGATGATAGATATATCCTCAGAGGGTCATATGCTGTCCAGACCATTGGGGGTGGCAGGGTGCTCGATGTTTTGCCCCGAAAGCATAAAAGGTACGCAGATTATCTTGATTCTGCCTTCAAGGTTCTCTCTGATGATAATGCAGCACAAAAAGCCGAATACCACATCCTGAAGGGCGGCCACGAAGGTATTGAAAAAAATCTTCTCGCTATGGTGCTGGGAAAGCACGAACAGTCAGTTACCAATATCATCAATTTTCTAATGAACCAGGGTACGGTGAAAATGGTTGGTAAAATCATAGTTCACATGGACAGATTCATTGAGTATAAGAAAATTGCCAGCGCTTTTCTTGCTGAATTCCAGGAAAAGAACCCCCTCAAAATTGGCATGTCGAAGGAGGAGTTAAGGACACGGCTTCCGAGGGTAGACCCATCGGTGTTTCAGGCAGCCCTCGACGAATTGACGAAAGATGGCCTTTGTGAAGTTGAAAAAGATAGAGTGAAGATCAAGACTGCCGAAATCAAGAAAGACACGGGTATTGAAGTTCTCGAGACACAGATACTGAAAGTGCTTCTTCGCTCTGGTTTTACCCCGCCGGCCCTGAAAGACCTTGCGTTAGAACTGAAACAATCTGAAGGAAGGCTCCGCGATATGATGGAACGTCTTACCTTCAAGGGCAAGGTCGTCAAGGTTAAAGGTGATTTATATTTCCACGGTGAAGTAATAGAAGATTTAAAAACGAAGGTTCGATCCTATCTTTCAGAAAAAAAAGAGATGACTCCCTCTGAGTTTAAGTCGGTGATTGACCTGTCAAGAAAATATATGATCCCCTTGCTTGAATACCTCGACGAGATCAAGGTTACGATCCGTACCGGGGATAAGAGAATTTTAAGAAATTAAAGCCGGACTTCCTTCGTCAATCATTGTTTTATTGTTACTACAGTTTCCGATATCCAGCCAATTCTCCTCCCAAGGACAATTATTTTATACCACTTTTCTCCCTTGTCGTCAGTTGTCTCATCGATGATTCTCACTGTTTCGCCCTGAAAGAGCATGGCAAATCGGGGAGCATTGAGATCAGGGCGCGTNCGGATGTTTGCCGCAAGCTTGTTAATTACAGCATCTCTCACCGGNCCCTGAGGTTCTGGCGGTATAAACGGAGGTTCTTTNTTTGGTGTCAGCTCACGCCGTGGTTTAGGGATNTCGACTTTTTTCGGTTGTTCAGGNTGTATTACTACCTCTTCTAAGGGTACGTCCTTCTTTTCTGGCGCAGGCGCCGGTGTCGGTTTTTCTCCAAGCGTTTCTTTTCCTTCTTTTTGTGAATCCTGTGCATCTTTCCTTGTTTCCGTAATGCTCTCTTGCCTGGCTATTTCCGTAACCTCGCTTCCTTTCTTCTGAAAAAATACAGAACGAAATCCGATAATAATCAAGAGAACAAGGGCAGTAATGACAAGAAGGGCGATAAGAGGCCTTATATACTGCCCGTACTGCATAAGCCACATTTGCCAGCCCTCTTTGCTCCCCATGCCACCCGTGCTTCGTGCCTCTTGTATATGACCAATTTCAGTTCCACGGTCAAGATTGGAGAGGGCACTGAAGGAAGGAGTTCCTTCTCTCTTCTCCGTTTTCATATAGGGGAGGGTTTCACCTTTACCAGACATCGTATTAATCGCTTTGGATACCTCTTTGAATGTAATTTTATTTGATCTGTTGGTATACCCAACAAGAAGCGCGAGGTCTGAAAGGGCAATAACAGTCCTTGGAGAACCACGGGAAAAACGGTGAATAATCTCCAGGGAATCGTCATCAAAAATTTCTCTTCCCTCTTCGAGACCAGCCTTCGTAAGCCTGAACCGTATCATCTCTTTTGTTTCTTCTACGCGCAAGGGAATGAAATAATAACGAACGGGGAGTCGTTGCCAGAATTCAGGCATTCCTTTTATCGTATTCCAGAGCGCCCTCTGCCCTGAAAGAATGAAGGTATGGAGGTATTGTCCATTATGGGTAAGGTTGATAAGCGTTCTCAGTTCCTGCAAAACATCATGGGCTTCACAAAGCATCTGGGCTTCATCTACAACAATAATACTTTTACCACCCTGCTCACTGACCTCAAGGAGAGAATCTCTGAGCAATGTAAGGTTTTTCAGCTTATCATCGTGAGGCTCTGCCTTGGTGATGCTTCCCGTTATCTGGGCAATCATCTGGGCAGGGCTTAAAGCTGGCTGATCAACAAAGGCGAATCTGAAGGCATCGCCGTATTCCTCTTTCATTTCATCAATAAGCTTCAAGAGAATCGTCGTTTTTCCAAGTCCGGCATCTTCTGAAACAATAAGCACGCCACCCTTGTTTGTGTAAATAGCGTATTTCAAGCGTTCGAGGCATTCGAAATATTGACCGGTAACGCACATCATCTTGCTGTCCGGAGCAAGGAGGAAAGGATGTCGGTCAAGTCCCCAGTATTCTATGTATTGTTCGCTCATGGTTTACAGTACCTGCAAGGAGTGTATCCTATTTTAATTGCATCGCTTCGGCTTCTGAAGGTAATTCTGCTTTTATCGGGAATTTTTTTCACATAGGAACATGATGGTCTGTGGAGGGTATACGTTCTTTTATTGCCGATATAGATCGTTTCAGTGTCTTGCTTTTTTTCTTGCCATACGCCTCGAACCTCTTCTATGGCTTTCTGCTGCTGGGCAAGAAGCACGTCTTTGTATTTTATGTTTGGCGGTTTAATCATAACTTTTGCATAACCCTGCTTTACAAGCTCTGCATTCACGAAAGTGTTTTTTACAAAAACGTAGGCAAGCATTCTCCCATGGCTGTCTTGTTTCTCAACATCAAATTCAAGTTTCACCTTTTTTAAAAATACAAGTTTCTTGTTAAACCGCGCTGCCTCTTTTTGCGAAAAACTCTGAACCACCTTCTTTTTTTATAAAGCTCCGGTGCATCTATGCCGATATACCTGACCGTCTCACCCGATTCGAGCTGAACCGTGTCGCCATCGATAACCTTTTTCACAACATATTCCTTACCAAATAAAGGATTAATATATACGAATGACAGAAAAAAGAGCAGGACTGCTATTAACCTATTCATGCAGCGAGATTGTACAACATTTTTCCTGTATGATAAATAATTATCGTCACTTTTAGTAGTCCTTTTGTTTCTTGTGACAAGTATCAATTTTTTAGAATATGGCGCCCATCTTCTGTGTATTTTCATTCGGGCTTTGGATATAAAGGGAAGGATCTCTCTGTTGAGAATCCCTTCAAACACTCCTCGAATGGAAGTACTGCCACTCCAAGTAGATCGATTCAAGCAGACTTGATCATGGTTAGAATATGTTTCTGATAATTTGATTTGCAATCTGGCTGCAAAATCTCTGTTGATTATTGAATGAAAATGGGCTGCTTTCCTTCGAGAAAAGCAGCCCAGAAAAGTTGAAGGGAATCAGATATAGATTCCCTTGTTCACAAAGATCAACCAACCTTGAAGATCATGGAGGCGCCGGTATCGCCAGCAGCACATCCAGTCCAGAGGCAATAACCACCACCAAGGATCACCATTTCTTCGAGCATCTCAGCGATGATCCTCCCTGCTGTTGGTGCCTGGGGATGACCATAGATTAAGGAGCTTCCGTAGTTGTTCATGAACATAACATCGATACCCATCTTCTTGGCAAAGTTGAGATCATTGGTGGTAAAGGGGTTATGGCTCTTGATGGCTTTCATGTCGGTAATCTTCAGCCCGGCATTGGCAAGAGCCATTTGGGCTGCCGGAACAGGAGCTGACGCCATAAACCCTGGATTGACTCGTGAGAAACCGTACGAAACAATCTGGATCTCAATCTTGGGATCAGCACTCAACTCTTTTGCTTTTTCCCGGTTCGTAACTATGAAACCAACATTGCCGTCGGCCGGAAATGTCTGCGCCCCAAAGCTGTGAATGCCGCCTGGCTCCGCTGGTTTCAGCTTTGCCAAACCTTCCGCTGTTGTAGGTGTCACGCCTTCATCGACCTCAATCAATTTAGTTCCCTTCTTACCCGCTTTGACTTCTGCAGGAAACATATACCTTTTTTGGAAGGCTCTGTCATTAGCCTGGGACATCAAGTACTGCTCGTAACGGCGGAGAACTACTGCGTCAGACTGCTCCTTGGTGAATCCCTCCAATTTAGCTACATTCTCAGCCGTTCCCACCATCTTCGTGGGCGGAGTAACGTTGGGGTCGCTGTTAAAGTTGTCCATCATCCAGTTTTCATGGATAACCTCTCCACCGGGACCCATAGGGTTTGGCCACACAGTGTGTGCTCCATTGGAGCAGCGGTCTGTCATAAGGCCAAAGCCAACATCATAGACACCCAACTCAATGTCCTTTGCCAGAAGATTCAGGATGGTGGTAGAAGTCGTACAGGCCTGATTAATCATGAGGCCAGCCACGTTTTTCTTGTTGTCTGTGAGCATACCGGCAGCCCAGTTGTGACTATAGAAAAGATGGTGCTGGTGGATGGTGATTCCAAAATACAGATAGTCAATAATCGTGGGATCGATTTTCTTTTTTTCCAGGAACCATCTTCGTGCCGTCTTGGCGCCTAATTCAATTGAGTTCTCATTCTGCATACTACCCTGCCACCGGCAAAATGGTGTTGAGTAATAGCCATTATAAGGAATATATGCTTTCGTATACGTCTTCATGCAACTACCTCCTATATGTATTTTGCTGATTCGAAAGAATCATATTTCTTTCGTTATCTTTCTTATCTTCCCGTAAAATTGGGTTTTCTCTTCTCAATGAATGCCTGGAATCCCTCTCTGCCATCCTCAGAGACATAGGCCTGGACAAAGCAGTCTGTCTCGAAGGTCAGGGCTGAAGAGAGATCCATATCCATACCGTGGTCGATGGCATGCTTGAGAAGGGTCATTGCCACCCGTGGTTTTGCTGCAAGCTTCTGCGCCCATGCTTTGGCCTCCGCAAGGAGAGATTCCTTGGGGGCGATCTTGT
>Ga0067045_1000012_pt1 | contig 129515 bp, 133 predicted proteins | sample TerdegcTABiofilm_FD_59184 | JGI IMG/M metagenome (GOLD analysis project Ga0067045, IMG submission 59184) | Combined Assembly of (Gp0054472, Gp0054536) Wastewater bioreactor microbial communities from Singapore -Terephthalate degrading...
GGGATGTAAGATTATCTGGAGTGAATTGGCATTTTCCTTGCACAGTAAGAATATCGCTGAACTTAGATATAAATCTAAGTATTTAAATCGGGAAAAATCCTGAGTCACCTGCTCACGTGCGAAAGGTGGGATATAAGAATTGGTCTGCAGGGAGAGAGCCGCGGGATACCGGGAGAGAACGGGACGCGCCTGCAGGGAGGAAAACGAAGAAGCAGGAGGCAGGGCGGGGTTTCGAAAAAGACCCGGGTTTCTAATAGAGGAGAACGAAAATACCAGAGAGAAAAAGAGGTGCGGGTTTTACCCGAACAGGGCACCGAGCCCTGCCATGCCGCTCTCTTCCTCTTCCTTCTTCTCTTCCTTGCTTGGAGCAGCGGGTGCAGCAGCAGCTGCAGGGGCTGCGGCAGCGGGTGCAGGTGCAGCCGCAGCTGCGACCGGCGCGGCGGCAGCCTTTGCAATGGCTTCCTCGATGTTGATCCCCTCGAGGGCGGCAACCATTGCCTTGACCCGGGATTCGTTGACGGCGATACCGGCAGCGGTAAGGACTGCCTTCACGTTCTCTTCCTTGATCTCCTTTCCTGCCTTGTGCAGGAGAAGGGCTGCGTAGATATACTCCATCTCAATGACCTCTCATTTCCTCTTTTACCGGTGCTCTCCCGTGGCACTCATGAGAGCAGCGGATTCTCGATAGGCTTTACCAATTATCGCATCAATGACGTCCTTAGAGTAGACTCCCGCGTCAATTGCGAGAGCCCGGGCCTCGCGGGCGGCCTTCTCCACGATCGGGACAGCAGTATCCCTCGTCGGGATGACCGCGTTGACCGAGAGGTTGAAGGCCTGCAGGGAAGCCTGTCGCAGCTGCGAAAGGACCTGTTCTTCGTCGATTGCCAGAACCGACGGCTCGTAGACCGATCCCTCGAAGAGGGCAGCCTGGAGGGAGAGCCCGACGTCCATGGGCTTGATGCCGAGTTTTGCAAGGACGTCCGCGAGTTTCGCGCTGATGACCTCCCCCTTCCTGACAACCGTCCGGGTCTCCCGGATCTTGACCTTTCCTGCCTCTATCGCTGCGGGTATCCCTGCCTGCTGCAGTTCTCCGACGATGGGGCCGGGCTTGAAACTCGTGGGACCCTTCTCCACGACGATGTCAGCAGGAGCTGTCTCCCCCGGCTTTGCAGCCATCTTCGTCTTCGTCTTCTCCAGGGTCTTGAAGAGCCTGAAGGGGTTCTCGTTGGTGAAGATGAGTGCCGAGTGCCCGGAGATGTGCGGTTTCAGTTCTGCAACCGGCCCTCCCACCTCGTCGAAAGCGCAGCGGATGAGCGTGTTGCGGGTCACCTTGATCTTTGCCTTCGACCGCAGGTTCCGCCGGATCTGCTGCAGCTGGCTTGCAGGGATGCCGTACATGTCCACGAGACCGACGAGTGTGTACTTCCCGGCATCGGCCTTGATCTCCTCGACCTCCTTCCTCTTCCACGGGGGGAGATGGTGCGTGTAAAGGACCATCTACACCACCCTCTGGGGCGGTCCCATGGTGGTCTTGACGTAGACAGACCTGATGTTTAAGGCTCCCTGTTCAAGGACGGACTCGACCCTGCGCAGAACAGTGTCAATGTTCTCTGCTATCTGCTCTGGGGGCATCCCCGTAGACCCGACCTTGACATGGAAGGTCTTCTTGTCCTTCGTCCGGATCTTCACCGAGTTCCGGAGACGTTCGATGATGGGCCGGATATCGGTTCCGGCAGGCACAGGCGTGGGCATGCGTCCCCTCGGTCCAAGCCGCGGACCGAGGAACCGCCCGACCTGGGGCATGACACTGGTCTCGGCCAGGAAGAAACGGTACATGCTCGCAATCTTGCGGGCCTCCCGGGGAGCACCCCCGAGCCGTTCTATCTCTTCCGGTCCGATGATCAGGTCCGCGCCTGCTTCCCGGGCCTGGGTGGTGATGTCACCCTTCCCGAGAACAGCGATGCCGACTTTCCTGCCGGTACCATGGGGGAGGAGGATCGTCTCATCAATACGATTTTTGGGCTGCGCCATGTCAATGTTCTTGAGATTGACAGTGATATCCACGCTCTCAGCAAACTTGCGTGAAGGCGCCTTTTCGATGGCCGCTTTGACAGCCTCTACTATTTTTGCCCTTTCTACCATCTGTTTCCTCCATAGTTACGCGACCATGACTGATCTTCTATGGTTCTCTTCCTCTATTCAGCGAGGAGTTTGTCGTAGGCGCCAGCGTCGATTGCCTTCTGGGCGTCCTTTGCCCTCTTGCCATCGACCGTGATCCCCATGCTGACGCAGGTTCCGATGACCTCCTTGACCCGCGATTTCAGGTCATAGGAGAGCATGTCGTCCTGCTTCATGCGGGCAATCCTGACAGCGGCCTCGATAGGCAGGTCCCCGACGATCTTGACGTTGGGTTCCGGAGATCCCTTCTCGACATTGACCTCCTTCTTGATGAGGGCGGTGGTGGGGGGAACCCCCACGCTTACCGTGAAGTTCTTCTTGTCGTCGACCTCGACCCTGACCGGGACCTGCATGCCGTTGAAGCTTGCGGTCTTTGCATTGATCTCGTCGACGACTGCTTTCACGTTGATGCCGAGTGGCCCCAGGGCTGGTCCCAGGGGTGGACCTGCGGTTGCCTTTCCTCCAGCAACGAGTACCTCGACCACTTCTGCCATGTGTGTATCACCATGCCGTCCCGTACCGGGCCAAGCGTGGGTAAAAAAGGTTTACTCCGGCAGACTTAAAGGTATACCAGCGATCCGGGAGAGAGGGGGGAGAATCAGGTCCCCTCGCCCCTGTCCACGACCCTGACGTTGTCGCCCCTCACGGTGATGGGAATGGGGAGGACGCTCTCGTACAGTTCGACCGTTATCTCCTCCTTTCCCGTGTCTATCCGCTTGACGACCGCTTTCTCTCCCTTGAAGGGTCCGGCGATCAGCTCGACGATTGTCCCCTCGGAGATGCCGCTCACGACGGGTTTGGGGACGAGGAAGTGAGCGACCTCGGAGAGCGTCGTCTCGCCCCGGACCACGGTGCGCGCATGGGCGACCTTCTCGGCAAGCTGCTCGATGCGGGGAAGGCTCTCAGGCGTCTCGACGAGGACGTAGCCTTTCAGCTCGTCCGGGACGATGATCGCAACGACCTTGATATCTGTCGCCCCGGACTCGATTGCCTTCTTGATATTGTCGGCGACTGTCCTCTCCTGCTTCGAGGTAGTCTTGATGGCAAAGATCCTGTTGGACTGCTCTTCCATGGCAATCAGAGGAGAAGGAGCATCAGCTCATATATCAGGAAACCGATCAGTCCCACGATGAGGACGCCGGCGGCTGCCACGAGTGCGATCTTCTGGAACTCTTCGCGAGTTGGCGTCCGGGCCAGCTTGATGACACGCCAGTACTTGCGGAAGAGCTCCTCGTTGATATTGAACTTTACATCCGGCTTGGCAATCTCCATGGTCAATCACTTCAAAAAGTCGATCTCGAATTGCTTCTGGACTTTGGGGGTAATTTTTTCATTCCTCCCATATATTTGTGGCGACCGGACACCTGTCACCACGAGCATCGTCCGCATCCTGTTCTGCATGTTGGGGTCAATCTGCGCGCCCCAGATGATCCGCGCATCCGGGGAGATACGGTTGTAGACCTCCTGGAGGACGCCCTCGGCCTCTTCCATGGTCATGTCCGGGCCGCCGACGACGTTGACGAGGGCTGCGTGGGCACCCGAGATGTCCACGTCAAGGAGCGGGGAACGGATCGCCTTCTTGACCGAGTCTGCTGCCTTCTCCTCGCTCTCGCTCTCGCCGACACCGATCATGGCAACGCCACCCCTCTCCATGACGGTCCTCACATCGGCAAAGTCGAGGTTCACGAGCCCCGGCAGGGTGATCAGCTCCGTGATACCCTTGACCGCACGCATCAGGACCTCGTCTGCGACCTTGAAGGCTGCATAGAGCGGCAGCTTCGGCACGACCTCGAGGAGACGGTCATTGGGAACCACGATGACCGTATCGGCCACGTCACGCAGGCGTTCGAGGCCTGCCTCGGCGTTCTCCATCCGGATGACCCCCTCTGCCGTGAAGGGGAGGGTCACGACGCCGATCGTGAGCGCTCCCTCGTCCCTCGCAGCCTTGGCGACGATGGGGGCAGCACCGGTACCTGTACCTCCCCCGAGACCGACCGTGATGAAGACCATGTCGCATCCTGCAACAGCCCTCTTTATCTCCTCCTCGTTCTCAAGGGCGGCCTCCTCGCCGATCTGGGGGATGGAACCTGCACCGAGACCCCTCGTCCTCTGTCTCCCGATGAGGATGCGCTGGTCAGCAACCGTCCGGGAAAGGTGCTGGGCATCAGTATTGATTGCAATGAGCCGTGCCCCGTGGATCCCCTCCTCCTTCATGCGGGTGATGGTATTGGATCCGCTTCCCCCGCACCCGACAACTGCAATTTCTGTCCTGAGTTCTTTGAGGACCTGTTCGAGATCCTCGTTTCCCTTCGAAGTATCCGGTAAATCCTTGTTTGCTCTGGTCAGCGCCTCTTCAACGATAGACCTCATAGGTATTTCTCCAGCCCCGGGATGTGGATTGTTCTCTCCTGCGTGACAGTGACCATCTCCGGTGTGATCAGCCTCTCCCCGACGGAGACCGGGTCTCCGCTCATCAGCCGGGAAAAGAGCGGACCCCGGGGAATGCCGAGCATCTCTGCCCTGCCCGCGTCGAATCTCCTTCTCCGGATCACGAGGTAATCACCCGCAATGGACGTGGTTTCCCCTCTACGTATGATGTTCACACATAAGCTTATTAAATGATGCAGTACGTGTTCCCTGTGTGCGTCTGTCGTGATGAACACCGGCAAAACCTGCTTTTTTCCAGTCGCGATCCGTGCCACGGGGACCTGTTCAAGGCCCGCCAGCAGACTCCGCTGGTCGCACCGGAGTGCTTCCTCGAGGAGATCGGGGGGTATCTCGATGGTGGCAGGAGTCCCTTCCGGCCATGTACCGTGGNGCAATAGACTGCCTCCGGGTGCAATGTCCCGGGCAAGAGCCCTGACNTTCCTGTATGAGTCAAAGGAAAGGGATCCCAAGTGGATAAGGTCATTCTCGGAGATTGTCTGTATGCCCTCGCGGGAGAGGAGGGCCTCGAGCCGCCCGAGATCCCCTGCAGAGAGCGATTTCCTGTCGATATAGGCAGCGACTGCTCCTGTCTTTTCGACCATTGCTCGAAGCATGTCCCTGTCGAGGAGAGGGATCTCCCTGCTGTGGGCGATGTGCCCGAACGCTCCCCTGCCTGATAGGGCGATGTGGGTCTGCCGGGCGGCATAGTGCGTGCCACCGAAGCCGACGAGCGGGATGCAGGGGACAGGTTCTGCAGAGAGGACGCTTCGTGCAGCAGCGGCTGCTGCGACGGGATCTCTCCACTGCTGCTCCGTGCTGCCCACCTCGACGAAGAAGGAAGGGGTTGCAAGTTCCGTCGGGCCGTGGTGGGTCACCTCGTAGGCGACCCGGTATCCAGCAGGGGCGTTCCGTGCCAGTCCGAAGAGTACTGCGTGCATCCAGGCCGGTGCGGCCGGGGCAAGGGATCTCTCCCGACCACCGAAGGCAGCAGGCCCGAGGTTTCCTGTCACGTGGACAGTGAGAACGGGGACAGGGTTCTGCGAGGTGTGCCGGGAGAGGAAGATGAGAAGGTCGGCATCGAGTCCGCGATCGATCCCGTCCTGGTGGATCAGCCTCCCTTCCACCCGGTGGTGCAGGAGCTCGTGGCGCTCGAGCGGGTACGGGTCATGGGGTTCTGCAAGGAGGCATGAGAGTGCACCGTGGATGGCAGAGCCGCCCGGGTCTGCAAGGGAACTGACGAGAGCGATTTTCATTGGGTACTTTTTAGTCTATGCTTACTCCCTTTAATCAATCTCTAAAAAAGGACGATCTCCGATCTATCTGAACTCACGATCCTGAAATCGGAAAGGACTTCTTTATCGTGAAAAAGTGCATCAGGACTGCCGGCACAGGCAGATACCGAAACCGGAGGACTTCATCACGGTGACGTGAAAAGCGGGGAATCCATTAAAAGGAAACAGGGTTCATGATGGAGGGATCACACTGGTGATTATGATGCACGATCAATTTCGCTATCTTTTGATCATCCTCGTTGCAGGGGTCTGCATTGCAGCCCTCCCCTGCGGGGCCGAGGCACCGATTGGAGGAGACCAGGCATGGTACGCCGTCCACTGCAACGTGGAAGGTGCATCCGTGTATTTCGACGGGGAGTACAAGGGAGAGATCCAGGCAGGTGTCCTCTCTGTGCCGGTATACACGACCGGGACACCCTACCGGACATACACCGTCAGCAAGGAAGGGTACACGACGTTCAGCGACTCGATCCCGGGTGTGCCGGGAAAAGGGGAGGTGTTTGACCTGTATGCTACCCTGAACCCCACCCAGCCCACCGTGCCCCCGGTCATCGGCGGTGATATCGGGTGGTTTGCCGTCCACTGCAATGTCGATGGCGCCTCCGTCTCATTCGACAATACACCCCAGGGGGTCATCACGAACGGTATCCTGACAGTCCAGGTCTACACGACTGCAACGCCGTACAGGACGTATACCGTGACGATGGCAGGGTACCAGCCCTTCACCGGGACCATTGACCGCTATCCCGGGAAGGGGGAGACCGTCGACCTGTATGCAACTCTCAACCCTGCACCGACACCGCCTCCCACGAAGTCCCCCCTGACGCTCCTATCAATACTCGGGGCAGCTGGTGCAGCAGTTCTCCTCCTCGTGAAGAGAAGGGGATAATAAAAAAGAGCGGGGAATAGACTCCATCCGTACACCCCGCCCCACCATTTCTTTGACCTCCGGGAAGTCAGCTCACCTCGCGCCGCCTGCCGGGAAGCGCATGGATACCCGGAAAGGGATTTTTTTAAAAGGGATTTTTCCCTGCGTGGAATCGTAGAGTTATGAGGAAGAGCTTAACTTGATCCGGAATGTCAATTTTTTTTATATTCTCCCGGTCCCATATATGGGATGATGGACGAAGAGAAGATACAGAAGGCGTTCGAAGCAGAGGGAATCGGAAAGGAGATCAGGTGCCCGGATGCATTTGCACTCTCGGAGAAGTACGGTATCCCCAAGATGGATATCGCCCGGTACTGCAACACGCACGGGATCAAAATCCGGGCATGCCAGCTGGGCTGTTTCAAATGAGCCTCTTTCTCAAAACGATCCCTGTCGCCGATGCCGTGCGCATTGCAACCGGCATCGCGCGACCAGTCTCAACCGGGGAAGTCCCTCTCGAGGAGGCCGAAGGCAGGGTCCTTGCCCGGGACGTGTATACCGATATCGACATCCCCGGTTTTGACAGGTCGACCGTCGACGGGTACGCGGTGGTCTCATCGGATACGGCTGGTGCAGGAGAAGCCATGCCCTCCATCCTTTCCCTCGCGGGAAACGTGAGGATGGGTGAGGAGGCGTCATCCGGAGTCAGGGAGGGGTATTGTGTCTACGTCCCGACCGGGGGAGAGGTACCGCCCGGGGCCGATGCCATCGTGATGATCGAGGACTGCGATCTCCTCGGTGACCAGGTCCTGGTGAAGAGACCCGTCGGGAAGGGAGAGAACATCGTCCGGAAGGGCGAGGACTTTTCGCGGGAGAGGCCGGCACTCCGGGCAGGGTGCAGGCTCCGCCCTTCGGATTGCGGCGTACTTGCCGCCGTGGGATGCACGCACGTCCCGGTCTTCTCTCTTCCCCGGGTCGGCGTGATCTCCACCGGGAACGAACTTGTCGGGATCAGAGAGGTCCCGGGACGGGGAAAGGTCCGTGACAGCAACGGCCCGATGATCGCCGCATACCTCCGGAGGTGCGGGTGCCGCGGGACGACATACGGAATTGTCCCGGACGAGCGGGCGGCCCTGCAGGCAGTCCTCGAGCGGGCTCTCGAGGAAAACGATGCTGTCCTCCTCTCGGGGGGGAGTTCGAAGGACGAACGGGATCTTACGGCTGCCCTCATCGGGGAGCTCGGCGAGGTTCTCGTCCATGGGATTGCCATCTCGCCGGGAAAGCCCACCATCATCGGCAGGTGCAGGGGAAAGCCCGTCATCGGCCTCCCCGGCCATCCGGCCTCGGCACTCGTCGTTCTCGACCGGATCGGCCGCCCGCTCCTCTCGGCCCTCGCGGGAGAGGCCCAGCGCGTGGAGTGCACGGTAACGGCAGTTCTTGCAACCAGCATCCCCTCGGCACGGGGAAGGGAGGACTACATCAGGGTCCGCATCCGGGAAGGGAAGGCCTTTCCCGTCTTTGGGAAATCCGGTCTCCTCAATACCCTTGCGGATTCCGACGGGATGGTCCGCGTCCCGGCAGGAAGCGAGGGTCTTGAGGCCGGGACGGTCGTCGAGGTGATCCTGTGGTGAGGCGGTACCTCTCTGTCATCTCCCTTTCCGACGCAAGGGAGGTCCTTGCAAAAATTCCGGTCAGGTGCAGGGAGAAGACAGTTCCTCTGGCAGATTCTGTGGGGAAGGTCACGTCAGGCCCTCTCTTTGCACCATATTCTGTTCCCGGCGAGCACCTCGCGGCGATGGACGGGATTGCCGTCCACAGCAGCGAGACTTCCGGGGCATCGGAACAGTCTCCCGTGATCCTCACCGATGCAGTCCCTGTCAACACCGGAAACGTCATCCCGCAGGGGTACGATGCGGTCATCATGATCGAGGACGTGTGGAGGAAGGGAAATACGTACCTCATCCGGAGNCCGGCAAGCCCATGGCAGCACGTCAGGCCGCCGGGAGAGGACATCGCCGAGTCCGAGATGGTTCTCCCTTCCGGGCACTGCATCAGGCCCCAGGAGATCGGAGCCCTGGCAGCCTACGGGTTCACAGAGGTCCCCGTCCGGTATTTCCGTGCAGGTCTCGTTCCAACCGGGAGTGAACTCGTCCCCCCGGGGACAAAGCCCGGGCCCGGGCAGGTCGTGGAGAGCAACACGCGGCTTGCAGCTGCATGGCTTGCCCGGTATGGCGGGGAATGCACCCTGTATCCGCCCGTCCGCGACGACCCCGTCCTCCTCCGGGAGGCCATCCTGAAAGCCGTGGAGGAAAACGATCTCGTCATCGTATCGGCCGGCTCTTCGGCAGGAACGAGGGATTTTTCGGCAGAAGTCCTTGCCAGCGTGGGCAGGGTGCTCGTCCACGGTGTCGCCATAAAACCGGGAAAGCCTGTCATCATCGGTGCAGTGGGAGATATCCCTGTCATCGGGATGCCGGGATACCCCCTCTCGGCCCTGACGGTCCTTCGTGAAATCGTCGCACACCATCTCTCCCTGTCAGGCTTCCCGGTCCCCGGTTCAACGACTATCGACGCACACCTGACCTCGACCCTTCCCTCGGAGGCCGGAGTGGACGAGTTCGTCCTCGTCTCCTGCGGGAAAATCGGGGAGAGGTGGATCGCAACACCCCTCTCCCGTGGTTCCGGCGTGCAGATGAGCGCTGTCCGCTCAAACGGTCACATCTGCATCCCTGCCTCTGTGGAGGGCATTCCTGCCGGAGAGAAAGTCACGGTCCACCTCTCGACAGGGATAAACGAGGCACTCTCGGCGGTTATCGTCACGGGGAGCCACGACCCTGCCCTCGACCATCTCGCCGAGATCCTCGGGAAGCGCAGCACCCGTCTTTTCTCGAACAATACCGGGAGCATGGGGGGACTCCTTGCCCTCGGGAAGGGTTACTGCCATGCAGCACCCATGCACCTTCTCGCGGATAATGGCGACTACAACGTGCCCTTCATCGAAAAGTACCTCACGGGAATCGCGGTCGAACTCGTCTGTGTCGCCGGAAGGGAGCAGGGAATCATCTCGAGGACAGGACTCTCGATAGATGACCTGCCCGGAAAGACGTTTGTCAACCGGCAGAAGGGGTCAGGTACCCGGATGCTCCTTGACCACGAGCTTGCACGGAGGGGAATATCCCCGCGCGATATCCCCGGGTACGGGCGCGAGGTCTCGACGCACACTGCAGTTGCCCTTGCCGTCCGGAGCGGAGAAGCCGAGGCGGGGCTCGGCGTCTATTCTGCAGCACGGGCCTACAATCTCGCCTTTGTCCCCGTGGCAACCGAGAGGTACGAACTTGCCGTCCCGGTCGCCACCCTTGGGGATGCACGGGTCCGGGCACTCCTCGATGCAGTATCATCCCCTGAATTCAGGGAGGTCCTCTGGAGGATGGGCGGGTACAACACGGATCTTACCGGGTCACGGAGGAGAGTGCCATAATACAGGCATCCCGGGGTGTCGGGCAGTCTGTAACCCCGGGAATATCCCACGTCCTGTACCCGAAGATCGGCTTTCCTGACTTGAGTGCGAAAGCGATCTCCGAGAGCGTGCCGTATCCTCCGCCGACTGCAATGACGGCGTCGGCACTCTCCACGACGAGGAAGTTACGTGCATGGGACATCCCTGTCCTGACACGGACGGATAGGAAGGGGTTGCCGTTTCCCGTTCCCGGGAGAATCCCGATCGTGGTGCCGCCGGCGAGGAAAGCCCCCCTGCNGGAGGCCTCCATCACGCCGCCCATGCCACCCGAGATAAGGATCGCTTCATTTTCTGCAAGTATCCTCCCGANCTCCTCTGCAGCAGAGGCCTTCTCGCTGCTGCAGTCCCCCGCCCCGATCACGGCAACCTGCACCGGGCGTCTTCCGGCATTCACTGCGCACCACCCTTCGGGTTAAAGGCGAGGAGGCGGAGTGTTGTCATCTCCTCGATGGCGTACCGAGGACCTTCCCGTCCGAGACCCGAGGCTTTTGCACCCCCGTAGGGCATGTGGTCTGCCCGGAATGTCGGGATATCATTCACCTGGATGCCGCCAAACTCGCCCTCCTCGAATGCATTGAGAATCCGGTTGATGTCGCGGGTGAAAAGTCCCATCTGCAGCCCAAACGGCGTTGCATTTGCAAGAGAGAGAGCCTCCCCAAAGTCGCTGTAGGAAGTGATGGCAACGACAGGGGCAAAGATCTCCTCCCGGAAGAGGCGCATCGCCGGGGTCACTCCTGTTACCACCGTTGGAAAAAAGAGTGCACCGCTCACCTCTCCGCCGCACATGACCCTGGCACCCTGTGCTTCAGCCTCACGGACGGTTGCACGTGCGTCTTCTGCGGCTTTACGGCTGATCATCGGTCCGACGTCGGTCCGTTCGAGACGCGGGTCGCCCACAACGAGGCTTTCTGCCCCCCGCTTGATCCCCTGGCAGACGTCGCTGTAAAGTGATTCGTGGACGAGTACCCTCTGGACAGAGATGCAGACCTGCCCGGCATTGGAGAACCCGCCCTGCACGATCCGGGAGATGGCATACCCGGCATCGGCATCCTCGTGGACGATGACAGGGGCACTCCCGCCGAGTTCGAGTGCGACCCGCTTTCCTCCTGCACTTTTCTGCAGGTTCCACCCGACCTCTGCACTCCCGGTGAACGAGACGAATGCGATGCGGGGATCCCGGACGAGCATCTCTGCACGGGGACCGGGACAGGGGACAACACTCAGGGCCCGGGAAGGAAAACCGGCTTCAATCAGCATCTTTCCAAGGAGGAGGGCAGAAACAGGCGTAGCCGTTGCAGGCTTGAGGATGAGTGCATTCCCGGATGCAACCGCAGGACCGAGTTTATGGCACGCAAGGTTCAGGGGAAAGTTGAAGGGCACGATCCCGAGGACGACCCCAAGCGGCATGCGGCGCGTGATCGCAAACCGCCCCTCGTTTCCCGGCGACCAGTCGAGAGGTATCACCTCGCCGCCGATGCGCAGGGCCTCCTCTGCGGAGACGCGGAGGGTCTCTGCGGCCCGCCGGACCTCTGCCCGGGCGAAGGAGAGAGTCTTTCCCCCCTCCATGACGAGCGTCTCCGCGAGCCTTTCGGACTCATCAAGGACCATCCGGGAGAGGGTCGCGAGGATGCGGTACCTCTCCGCGCTGGAGAGGCTGCGCGTCCGGGAAAATCCCCCTGCGGAAACTGCGACGGCATCCTCGAGGTCTCTCTCCGTTGCCTGGTGCACGCGGGCAAAGGGCTCCCCGGTATAGGGGAACCGGACAGTCAGGATATCTCCCGAAAACCTCTCCTCTCCGCCGATGATGCACCCGTATTCGGGGGGACTGGTCTCCTCCCCCATCCGCGGCATGTCCATGCAGCAGGTTTTCGCGTGGCTAAAAATAATGGTCTCCCGGAGGATGGCAGAAAATACGTCAGGCACTGGCCCGGAGAATTTGCACCCATCCCGAATTTTTGGGGAATTCCCGATCAATGGTCACTTCATCCGGTCGTTCGATTCTCCCTGCGCGTGTGCAATTCATCAAACTGCCCCCGGAGGTGCCACGATGGTGATCCTGCTGGCGGGAAGGAAATACATGGAAATATCCCCCATGCTGCCTCGCTGCAGTCAGAGAGTGGAGGCCAGGGAATGCAGTCGTTTTTTATACACTGCTCTCCCACCTATATCTTCGTGGTGGAGTAATTCCATGACAGATTGTTTTATTCCCTGATGGTTCGCGCAGGGTTTCCCCGGGGAAATCCCGTGGGGGAACGGGAGGGCTTTTTGCCCGGGAGAGCCCCTTTATCATCCGGGGTGCGGACAGCCCGCGTCTTTTCGGAGGAGAAAAAGTCGGGGCAAGGTCCGGTTCCGGGACAGATCCGCTGTTCCGGAAGTGCAGAAGAGCATTTTTTGGGGGTTTTTGATCGATGAAGGAGGAGAAGAGCAGTTTTCAGGCGTGCGAGATCGAGGAGGCAGTCCTGGCCTTCTGGAAGGAGAAGAACATTTTTCAGCGGGTCGTGGAGATGCACAGGGACGGCCCGGACTTTTTCTTCGTGGACGGCCCTCCCTACACGACAGGGCACATCCACCTCGGGACTGCCTGGAACAAGATCATCAAGGACTGCATCCTGCGGTACCACCGGATGTGCGGCAGGAACGTGATAGCACGGGCCGGATACGACATGCACGGCCTGCCGATCGAGGTGAGGGTCGAACAGAAGCTGGGGTTCTCCTCGAAGAAGGACATCGAGCGTTTCGGGATCGGCCCCTTCATCGAACACTGCCGGGAGTTTGCAGCGAAGAACAAGGACATCATGAGCGAGCAGTTCATGCGGCTCGGTGCATGGCTGGACTTCGAGAACCCCTACCAGACGATGCACCCGGGGTACATCGAGGCGGCGTGGTGGACGCTGAAGCGGGCCGACGAGGAAGGGATGCTCGAGCGCGGGTTCCGGGTCGTGAACTGGTGTCCCCGGTGCGCGACGGCCATCGCCGATGCAGAGGTCGAGTACTGGGACGAGACAGACCCCTCCATCTTTGTCAAGTTCCCGGTCTGCGGCAGGGAGAACGAGTACATCGTCATCTGGACGACGACGCCGTGGACGCTCCCGGCGAACGTTGCCGTGGCAGTCAGCCCTGAATACACGTATGCACGGGTGAAAGCCGAAAAAGACGGGAGAGAGGAGATTCTCTGGATGGCAGAGCCCCTTGTCGAGAGCGTTCTCCGGAAGGGGAGGTACAGGGACTATTCTGTCCTTTCGACGTGTTCCGGAAGAGAGATGCTCGAGCTCTCGTATGCATCGCCCCTTAAACGACATGTCCCGCTCCAGGAGAGTGCAGAACACAGGGTCGTCCCTGCGGATTTTGTTGCGCTCGAGAATACCGGGATCGTCCACATCGCGCCCGGCCACGGGTGGGACGACTACGTGCTCGGCTGCCGCGAGGGGTTGCCCATCATCTGCCCGGTCGACATCCACGGAAGGTTCACCGGGCAGGGAGGAAAGTATGCAGGCCTCTTTGTCAAGGAGGCGGATCCGGTCATCCTCGAAGACCTTGGGTCCCACCTGATCGCAAAGGAGAGCATTGTCCACCGGTACGGGCACTGCTGGCGGTGCAAGACACCCATCATCTTCCGGGCAACGGAACAGTGGTTCCTGCAGGCATCCCGGATCAGGGACAAAATGCTGGACGAGGTCGCGAAGGTGAGATGGTTCCCGGAGTGGGCAGGGAGCGCGAGGTTCCATGACTGGATCAAGGAGGCACGGGACTGGTGCATCTCCCGCCAGAGGTACTGGGGCATCCCGATACCGATATGGACATGCGGGTCGTGCGGGAGATACCGCGTCATCGGGACTTTTGGGGAGCTCGAGGAGGCCAGCGGGAAGGCGGTCGGCGATCCCCACCGCCCGTGGGTCGACGGCGTGGAGATCCCCTGTCCCTGCGGGGGGNCCATGCACCGGGTGGAGGATATCTTTGACGTCTGGTTCGNCTCCGCCGTTGCATCGTGGGCGACACTCGGATTCCCGGCTAAAAAGGACGATTTCGAACGCCTCTGGCCTGCAGAATTCATCACGGAGGGGCAGGACCAGACGAGGGGCTGGTTCTACAGCCAGCTTGGGGCGAGCGTGATCGCGTTCGGGCGGGCGCCGTACCGGAGTGTCCTCATGCACGGGTTTGCCCTCGATGCAGAGGGGCGGAAGATGAGCAAGAGCCTCGGCAATGTCGTGACGCCCGAGGAGGTCATCAGGACGCACGGGGCCGATGTCCTCCGTCTCTACGTACTCTCGCAGAACGCACCATGGGACGACCTCCGGTTCAACTGGGAGGGGGTGAAGAACACCGCGAGGGCGCTCAACATCCTCTGGAACGTGTACAGGTTCCCCCTGCCCTACATGATCCTCGACGGCTTTACCCCTGCATCCCGGGACGGGAGGTGGGAAGGTACCTTCATCAAGGATCACTTTGCCTCTCTTCGCTATGAGGACCGGTGGATCGTCTCGAGGATCAACAGCCTCGCTGCACAGGTGTCGGCAGATATCGCCGCGTGCAACCTGCACCGGGCATCGCGGGCTATCGTCGAGTTCGTGCTCGAGGACCTCTCGCGGTGGTACATCCAGCTCGTCCGCGAGAGGATGTGGCTCGAGGGGGACTCGCCGGAGAAGACCGCCGCGTACGAGACGGTGTACTACGTGATGCGGGGGATCCTTGCTCTCGCTGCCCCGTTCATCCCCCACGTCACCGAGGCGATGTACAGGAACCTGAAGCTTCCTTCCGAGCCGGAGAGCGTGCACATGCTCTCCTGGACGGAAGGAGACCCTGCACTTGTCGACCAGAAGCTCGAGGAGATGATGGAGACTGTCAGATCCTTCGACGAGGCACAGGCGAATGCCCGGCAGGAGGGGAAGCGGAAGCTCCGGTGGCCGGTGAGGGAATGCGTCGTTGCCACGCAGAGCCCGGATGTTGCAGCAGCAATCACGGAACTTTCCTCCATCTGCCGGGAGAGGGCGAATGCCCGTTCCGTAAAAGCGGTCATCGGTCACTGGGAAAGGATCGGGTGGAGGGCAGAACCGGTCATGAAGCTCCTCGGGCCGGCCTTTGGAAAGAACGCCCCGCGCGTGCGCGACCTGATCCGTGCAGCCGACGGGAATGCGATGAGAGCAGACCACGAGGCCGGTCGCGTCCACGTCCTCGCAGACGGGAATGACCGGTTCGAGATCGCGCCCGGGCAGGTCACCTTCGTCGAACAGCTCCCCGAAGGGGTGCACGCAGCCCCGATGCAGGGAGGAATCGTGTACGTCGATGTCGCTCTCTCCCCTGACCTCGAGGCCGAGGGCTATGCCCGCGAGATCATCCGGAGGTTCCAGGAGATGCGACGGCAGCTCGACCTCCGCGTCGAGGACTTCGTCCGTGCCGAAGCCCGGATCGCAGACTCCCGTGTCTGCAGGATGGTAAAAGAGACGTGGAGGAAGGGTATCATGGACGAGATACGGGCAGTCTCCCTCGATTTCGGGTGCGGGGAGATGCCGGGAGAGACAGGCGCCGATCTCGTGCGGGACTGGGACGTCGAGGGGATCGCAATGACCCTCTCACTCTCACGGGCTTCTCAGAATTGAAGAGAGGAGAGATCGGCCCGCGGGCGACGAAAAGACGGGGAGTTCCCGGTCCGTGACGACCTCGCTCCGGTAACTCTCGACAGGCTGCCCGGACCTTGGATCAAACCCCTTCACCTTCCGGTCCCTCTTCCGGACGAGAATGCCCCTCCTCTGCCACGCGGGCGTCTCCGCAAGGTTGACGCCGCGGGAGAACGCTATCTCGTGCAGCTCGGAGGCCGGCCTGCCCTTGAGGAAGGCTGCAGCCTCCTTCCTGCTCATCCCATCCCTGATCAGGAGGAAATGGCAGTAGGCATTCATGTGGTTCCTCCATGCCTCACCCTGCCTGTGAATGAGGTACTCGGGTGCAACGTCGGGAGTGACATGGATGATCCGGGCATCGAATGAGACGGGCACCCTGCTCTCCATTCCGATGGCGAGGGCACTCGCAGCATAGGAGGCTGTCACGGAATCGAGTTTCTCCACGCGTCCATTGAAGGGGAGGCGGGAGAAGTACAGGTTGATCTCGTCAGAGAACGTGTAGGCGATATCCGGGGAGAGACCGCTCTCCGTGATGAGGAGTTCTCCCACGCGTGCCATCTCGCTGGCAAACCGCTCGTCGAAGGGGCGCTCCAGGTTCCACGACTCGGCAAGCCGGTGGAAGGTGCGGCCATCCAGCCGTATGAAGAGGGGAGGAAGAGCCACGAGGTTGCTGTAGAGTTCCCTGTGTCGCATAAAAATGGATGTTCGAGGTATTTTTCATGAGAGAACCGGGCAGGCGATCTCCATTCTGCAGACCTGCAGCCGGGGGGTGGACGACCCTCTCATTCCCGGGGAGAGGTCGCCTCCCCATTCCCCTTTACTGGGGGTTTTCTGCCTTTGGATCGGTCTTGAAGGCTCCGGGGAGATGACGGATGATCACGATGTCCCCGACACTCCGGATGATCCGGAAGGGAATCTTGAGGCCCTTGTAGTTCTTGATGTCCACGAGGTCCGGGTTGAGCTTCCCCACGACGAGGGAATCCATCTTTTTGCCCTCGATGTCAAGGATGACGTCCTCGACCTCGCCCACGTAGACGCTCTTCTCTGTGTACATATTGAGGCCAAATACCTCTGTAATCTGGGTTCTCATCCTGATCATGGTAAATATATACGATGATGGTTAAAAAGATACTCCTTATATGAACGGGTCGTTCAAAATCGGGTCGATTTTTGGGATTCCGATCCTGATTCACTGGACATTCCTCGTCATCATCCCCGTTTTTGCATGGATCATCGGGACCCAGATGGCCCTCACCGTGGACGTGCTCTCAACCACGTTCCGGGTCCCGATCGATACGACCCTGCTTCTCTCCGGGATATACCCGTACATCTTCGGTGTTTTCGTTGCACTCGGTCTCTTCGCGGGTGTCCTCCTCCACGAGATCGCACACTGCATCGTTGCAAGGAAGAACGGCGTGCCGATCCACAGTATCACGCTCCTCGTCTTCGGAGGGGTCTCCTCCATGGAGGACAGCTCGCCCGACCCCCGTGTCGAACTCCCGATGGCCCTCGTCGGCCCCCTGACAAGCCTCGTGACCGGTCTTGTCTTCATCGGACTGGTCTATTTTACCGCGGCGACGCTCTCAGGCGGCCCTGTTTCCGGGATCCTCGTCTTTGCATTCTCCTACCTCGGCCTCCTGAATATCTTTTTATTCGCCTTCAACCTCCTCCCGGCATTTCCCATGGACGGGGGGCGTGTCCTCCGGGCATACCTTGCGACCCGGATGCCTCTTCCCGATGCGACCCGGATAGCAGCAGACGTCGGAAAGGCATTTGCCGTCATCTTCGGGATCATCGGGGTCCTCCTCTTCTCCCCCATCCTGATCCTGATCGCGTTCTTCATCTACATCGGTGCGACGCAGGAATCGACCGCAATTAAGTACACCTTCCTCCTCAGGGATGTCACCGTCGGCGATATCATGACAGGGCCCGTGATGACGGTCTCACCCAGCACGGCCGTGCGGGAGGTCATCGATCTCATGTATGCGACAAAGCACCTCGGGTTTCCCGTGACGGAGAGGGGTGACCTCGTGGGCATGGTCACGCTCGCCGACCTCCACCGGGTCCCTCCGATCGACCGCGAGGCGATGCAGGTCCGGGACATCATGACGCGTGACGTGATCACGCTCCCCCCCTCGGCACCGGTCATGGATGCCCTGCGGGTGATGTCTCTCCGGAACATCGGGCGGATCCCCGTGACATCAGGCGACCAGCTCGTCGGCATCGTGACAAAGACAGACATCCTCAAGGTCATCGAGCTCCGGGAGATCTAGGAGAAGGAGAAGAGGTGGTCGAGGGGGAGCGATCCTGCGACTGCCCTGAACGCGGCAAGGTCACGGAAGGGCCGGGCAGCGGCGATCCGTCCTGCCATCTGCTTTCCTATCCCCGGGATCCAGGAGAGTGCACGGAGGGGAAGTGCGTTGATCTCGACCGGGACGGGGAGGGCAGAGAGGGATCGCATCCCGTGGTCGACCACGACAGCGTCGAGGACCGAGAGTGGCCGCAGCCGCAGCGGGATCCCGACGAGGATGGGATAGGACCCCATCTGGCGGCCGAACGAGGGGAGCCCCTCCTCCTCGACGACAACGCGCCGGAGGATCGTTCCGACCGGGAAGACCCGCTGCAGCATCGGGAGGTCGAACTCCTNTCCCCTGACCTGTGCCTTGAACGTGGAGAAGAGCGCCTTATGCAGGCCGAGGGTGTTCTCGCTGTAGGCCCGCGTCCCCTCAAACGGCATCAGCTGCCGGATGTTGACCCTCCGCACGAGCAGACCGGACGAGAGGACGCGGTCGAGGAACCGCAGGTTCTCCCGGTAGGTCTGCGCAGTCTCGCCGGCAAGGCCGGCAACGAAGTTCAGCCCGGGGAGGAGGTGGGGGATCCCCTCCTCGCGGTGCCCGCCGACCTCGTTCACGAGCCGTATCGCAAAAAATACCTGTTCGGGATCGGCTTTTAAGTTGTTCTTCTCGATCACGACAGGGTCTGCGGTCTCCATGCCGAACGCGGCAACGTCTCCGGGCGTATGGTGAGCGACGATCGCCCCGAGTGCAGCACGGCTCTCGTCCGGGTGCCGGGCTATCGTCCCCGGGTTGACATTGTCGATGTGGAGCGTCTCGAGGGAGGGTGCAGACTGACGGACGGTTGAGAAGAGTTCCTCGACCTTCCCGGGCCGGGGAGCCGGGAACTCTTCTGCAGGCGATGCACCGTACACGAGGATGTCGGGCTGGCGGCCGAGCCGGAAGTGGCGGGCTCCTGCCCGGGAGAGGGCTTCGATCTCCTCTCCTATCCCCTCGACAGATCGGAACGCGGGCGATCCGTAGAAAGGTTCCGTGCAGAAGGAACACCCGCCGGACCGGGATCGCGGGCAGCCCCGTGCGGTCTCGATCTCGCAGATGACCCACGGGAACCGGGGGTGTTCCCTGATGATTGCCGCACCGAGCACGCTCCAGGGGTCCTCCCTCCGGTAATCGAACGCACCCGCGGGCTCTCCCCCGGAGAGGAAGCTATCGAGTGCCGATGCAGGGGAGCCCGCGAGGAGGGCATCGAACCCGGAAAAGGTTCCCCCTCTTGCCTTCCTGCCGCCACCGGGTGAGTACCCGAACGCTATCGGCCCTGCAAGGAGCAGGAGAGGCTTCGAGAGGGCCGCCCCGATCTGGTGGATCTCGGTGAGCGTTGCAGGTGTTCCGCCGAGGTACTTCCCGGGGACGGTTGTTCCTGCAACCATGACCACGAGGGATGCACTGTTCATCTCTGCAATCACCCCCGGGTCCTGCCGTACCTGGTCGATCGTCACGTATCGTGCAGCGTACTCCCGCTCGAGGAGGACTCCCGCAAGGGTTCTTGCATAGGGCGAGATGTAGGGAGGGACGCCGAGGCAGGCCGGCTCGTCCACGTACCCGTCGAGGATGAACGCAGTCTCTCCCTTCATGGCAGGACGAGCCCGAGGAGACGCCTGGCCCAGGCGAGTTTTGCCCTCTTCATGCGATCGACGCGGGTATCGTCAAGGTCGAAACCAAGGAGCGTGATGCTTGCGGCCCCGAGGGATGTTGCGGCAAAGACAGCGCGGTCGCCATCGGTGAAGCCCCCGAAGTTGTGGACATGGGGAAGCGGCCGGCTCTGCGTCGTCCCGACGAGGGGGCCCCGGAAACGGGGTACCCAGAGACGGAGGAGGGGGATATTGTCGCCGTGGGCATGGACGACGATGATGGTGCCCTTTGCGTTCATCTCAATGAACTCGTCCGAGGCCCCGTCAAGGTCGGAGAAGATCGCATCCGGCCGGATACCGTGGGAGAGGAGGACGAGTGCGGCTGCATCGGCAGCAAGGACGCACCCGCTGACGAGGGAGACCTCCCTGCCGAGGGTGGGGGCGTTCCCGCACACGCAGACGTCCTTTCCCCTGATTCTCTCCGCGAGGAGGGAGAGGTCGTCCCGTTCGAGGAGGCCGGCGAGGATCTCTGCAGCCCTCTCGTCCTCCCTCCGGTCGAACCCGAAGTATTCGACTATCTCCCCGTAAATGGGTTCCCACTCGTCAAATTCCATTACCTGCCTCTGCGCCGAGCCCGACAAGGCTCATGAACTTGCCAAGGAGCGGATCCATGACAAGGGCAAGAAGGCTCTCCTTGTTCCTGACCCGCTGGAAATAATTGAGGGGTATGGTGGCCGCTGCCATGTTCGGGTGTCCTCCGGCATCGCCGATGTCGCCGAAGGCTTCTGCAAGGACGTTTCCGATGTGGAGCCTGATGTCCCGGTTCCGGGCCGAGATGACGATGGCATCATCCGTTATCCCGTAGACGAGGGCAGTATTGACGCCCTCGAGGGAGATCAGGAGGTCTGCTGCCTGAGGCAGGGAGTCCCGGTTATGGACATAGCCCACGTTCGAGAAGAGGTACCCGCTCTGGATGTGCCGGTTCCTGATGGCGTTGCCGAGGACATCGAGCGTCTCCTGCGAAAGCGACGGGGACGTGATCTGGTCGAGGATGTCTGCATCCGTCAGGGGAAGTAGGAACGCCGCGTTCGAGAGATCCTGGGGTGTCACGTTCCTCCGGAACTCCCGCGTGTCTGCCCTGATACCATAGAGGAGACCGGTTGCAACGTTCTTCTCGACCGGGATGTCCAGTTCCTGCAGGTACTGGGAGAGGATGCTTGCCGTTGCACCCATCCCCGGCCTGATATCGGAGAATGCCGTCCCTTCCTGTCCATGCCCGTCCCTGTGGTGGTCGATGATGATGGATACCCTCGTCCGCGGCGAGAGTGCGTTGTTCATGCCCGGCCCCGGGCTGTCCACGAGGGCGAGGTGGGTGCACTCCTGGATCGCCTGCGGATCGAACTTCTCCATCCTGATGTCCAGCAGGTTGACCATGGTCCTGTTCTCCTGGTGCCCGATGATCCCATCGTAGAATATCCGGCACTTCAGTTTCTGGGGATTGGCACTCCGTGCAATGGCAGAGAGGGCCATCGCGCTCCCGATGGCATCGGGGTCGGGGTTGTTGTGGGTGATGATCCCGAGGGTCCCCTCCCAGCTGGAAAGGAGGGTATAGAGCTTTCGTGCGAGGCCCCCGAAGTGGATCTTCTCGGCCTGGAGGATGGCAGCCCGGGCGACCACCTGCTGGGGGTAGATGACGAGGTCAGCCCCCGCGGAGCCGAGCTGGCCTGCACCGAGGGGATCTGTCGCCCGTGCAATGATATGGATGCCGGGGAGGGCTTTGCGGAGTATCCTGACGGCCGCCGTGTTCACCTGGCTGTTGCCGGTGAGGACGAACGCTATCTCGAAGGGGGGCAGGCCTTCGGGGAAACCGGGATCGGAGATGTCTCTTTGGATCGCATCGAACCTCTGGTCACGCAGTTCCCTGACCCGCGATTCATCGTGGTCGCATATCAGGACATTTTCGCCCCTTCCAGCCAGTTCCTGTGCGACATGGAACCCCGTGCTGCCGCACCCGAGGATTGCGTACCTGACACCCGTTCCTTTTCCCTGTTCACCGGCTCTGGGCATGAAACAATGTCATTTTAAGAGATAATTAAGGTTACAACCGGGATACGCCGGAAAAAACCTTGCTGATCTCTCCTCTCGCAGGAAACGGTAAAACATAAGATTTATACTTTATTCAGGCCCATGAATAAAGGCCGTTTGTGCAGGGGCTTGTAGCTTAGTTCGGAAGAGCGACGGACTCTTAATCCGTAGGTCAAGGGTTCAAATCCCTTCAGGCCCGCTCCCTTTTCTTGTCGTGACTCAGGGTAGAAGAACTGCCGGTAAATTCCCGCCCGAAGAGATGCTGCCTTCCCGTTATGCCCCAATCTTCTCCAGCATCTCCTCGAGACTCGGGTAATGGGACTCGATGCGTTCGACGGTTCCACCGGCCGATGCGATCTCCTGCGTTATCCTGTTCATCTCGCCAAAACTCGGTGCACTGACACGGAGGTATCCCCCGTCCCGAAAAATCTCTCCGATTCCCCTGAGACTGCCGGCATCGCGTATCGTGAAAAAGACAGTGTAATATATCGACCCAAACATCTCCCGCAGCTCGTGAAGGGTCCCGAGGGCAACGCGTTTTCCCCTCCGGAGGATCAGGATCTGGTCACAGATAGCCTCGACCTGGTACAGGTTGTGGGCAGAGAGGATGATCGTCTTTCCCCGGGAACGGAGATCCCGGAGGAATTCGACGATGTGCCGGGACGTCATCGGGTCGAGGCCTGATGTCGCCTCGTCGTAGATGAGGAGGGAGGGGTCATGGATGAGCGAGCGGGCGATTGCTGCCTTCCTCTTCATACCCTTGGAGAACTCTCCCATCCGCTTTCCATTGTCCTCGAGGGCGAGCCAGTCGAGGAGTTGCCGGCTCCGATCCCTGATGGACTCCCTGTCCATGCCGTAGATCTCGCCGAAGAAGGTGAGGTACTCGTCCACCCTCATCGTCTCGTAGAGCCGGGACTCCTCGGGAAGGTACCCGATCATCTGGCGGATCCCATCGGAGTCCTTCAGGGCATCCTTTCCATCGACGAGGATCTGCCCCCTGGATGGCGCGATCAGCCCGGCAAGGATCTTGAGGAGGGTGGTCTTTCCCGCACCGTTATGTCCAATCACCCCCAGTATCCTGCCCCTGTCGAGGTCAAAACTTATCCCGGAGAGCACGGTGCTTTTCCCATAGACCTTGGAGAGATCCCTTGCTGATATCATGAGAAGAGGTGGACTGCTTTGCTGGAAGAATCCTCGACCTGCAAGGTATTATAGGTACTGAACCTACCATACACCGGTAAACAGCTGTGGAACTGCAGGCATTTCTCTCCCATACGGCCACGATAGCCCGGTGGGAGATCAGGCGGACGTTCGGGGTGATGGGAAAAAATACTCTCCCGGTTGCCATCCTCCTCGTGGTGTGCCTCGTTGGAGCGACAGGTTTTGCCGCGGAAAGGGGTCTCCACCTCCAGGACGGAATCTACCGGCTTGGAACGGACAACCCTGCCGTCAGCCAGATCGTCGGTGGCGATACCCGCTTCTCTCTCTATTCGGGTGACAGGGAGACCCTCTTTGCGAACCGCGCATCCCTTGACATCATCATCACCGGCCCGGAAGTCTTTGTCCACGACAGCGAGAAAGGACGATCGGCCCTCCGGGCATTGCAGCGCGATTACCAGCAGTACCTCGACTCGGTCTACAGCGCAGAGCAGGACCTCTTTGCGGCATACCCCCTCTGGATAGACACCCGCGAGGAGAAGAGCGAGCTCGATTTCTCAGCAACGCAGTCCGGCCGGCAGATATCGGCAGTCGTAACCCCCGGCCAGCCGCCCGTCCCTGACAACCCTCCCAAAGAAGTCCCGGTACCGGAACCCGGCATCCCGATACCGGCCGAGGAACTCCGGGAGGGACTCCGGCAGTCGCAGGGACAGCAGAGCGAAATAGCCCGTTATTCCGACATCGTGGGTCCGAAAAGCCCGTTTGGCTCCTACAGGACGCCGGCCCAGCTCTCCCCTCCCCTCCCCTTCGACTCGATCATCCTCGTCTTCCTCTTCATCTTCCCTCTCTACTTCTCGGCCCAGTTCTACATGATGAGCATCATGCAGGAGCGGATCGAACGAAAGGGCGAAGTCCTCCTCGCGAGCCCGGCAGGTGCTGCCGCCATCGTGATCGGAAAGGCGCTGCCGTACCTCGCGGGGATGCTTGCCATATCGACAGCCATTGCCCTGTACATCCGTGCACCGCTCGCCATCCTCATCCCCCTCGTCCCGGTCATCCTCTTCTTCCTTGCAAGTGCGCTCGTGATAGGCATGGTGTCGAGGAGTTTCAAGGAACTCTCCTTCGTCTCGATCTTCTTCTCGACCGTTGTCACGTCGTACCTCTTCTTCCCGAGCATCTTTGCCAACGTCCACGTCATCAGCATCGTCTCCCCCCTCACCCTGATCGTCCTTGCACTGCAAGGGGAATCCTACACGGCAGGCCAGTACCTCTATTCGACCTCCCTCTTCTTCCTGACAAGCACAATCCTCTTCTATGTCGGGATCGTGAATTTCCGCGAAGAGCGTCTCTTCTCCCTCTCTGGGGTCATCGCGCGTGTACGGGAGTTTGTCTCTGCCTCTCTCTCTGCCGGGCACCCCTACCTCTCCGTCTTTTTCGTGAGCGCCCTCCTTGTTCCCTTCGTCTTCATGGTCCAGATGCTCCTGCTCGTCCTCTTCTTCAACCTGCCGATGCCGCTTTCTCTCGTCCTCCTCATTGTCTCGGCAGCATGCGTGGAAGAGGTTGCAAAATCGATCGGTATCGTGACATTCATCCTGGACGAGCGGTGCAGAGTCTCCCTGACGTTTGTGGCACTCGCAGCCCTTGCAACGGCAGCAGGATTCCTCTTTGCTGAAAAGCTCCTCCTCTTCGTGACACTCGCACAGATCACGGAGAGTATCTTCGGGAGCATCCTCTTTCTCACGGCAGGATTCCTCCTGTATCCGTTCCTCCTCCACTTCTCCTGCGTGGTACTCCTCGCTCTCCCTGTCAGGGCATGGGGACGCAAAGGCTACCTCCCCGGACTTGCCGGTGCCACCCTCCTCCACTGCGTCTACAATGCATACATCATCCTGGGGCTGACCTGAATGAAGAGAGAGAACATCTGCCTCGTCATGAAGAAGGATTTAAAGAGCCTCGGCAGCGAAAAGACGATCCTCCTTGCCATCCTCCTGCAGCTCTTCGTCGCCCTCTTCTCCTCGTTCCTCCTAGTCGGACTGACCTCGATGTATGACCCCTCGGCTCTCGCCCGGATCCCGGGCGTACGCTACCCCGTCGGGTACGTGGGAGAGAGCGGAGACCTCCGTCTCCTCCTCGAGAAGAGCAGGCAGTTTACCATCTACCCAATGGACCTTCCAACTGCCGTTGCGGCACTGAAGGAACGCAAGCTCTCGGCCGTAATCTTTGTGCCCGCAACGCCTCCTGATGCAGAAGAGCCCGTCACGGTGACCCTTTACACCATCCAGAACGACATCCAGTCGACAATCGTCAGCGTGAAGCTGAAGGATGCGTTCCTCGCCTACGAGGATGCCCTCCGGAAGGTCCGGGCATCGCGGCTCGACGTGGTACCCGAGAGACTCGAGTTCCCGGCGACAGGGAGGGAACCGGGTTTCTACGAGTTCATCTATGGCCTTCTCCTCCCCCTCCTCCTCCTCATGCCGGCCATTCTCTCGGCAGCCCTTGTCATCGACCTCATCTGCGAGGAGTACCAGCACCACACCCTCGAGACTCTGCTCTCGACTCCCGTGACGATGCCCGAGGTCGTCTGGGGGAAGGTCGCTGCGTGTTTCATCCTTGTCCCGGTTGAGGCCGGGACGTGGCTCTCCCTCCTCGCCCTCAACCGGATCACCATCGAGAATATCCCCCNGATCATGGCGCATGTCCTTGCCGTGGCGCTCGTCCTGATCCTCCTTGCAACGCTCGTCTCCCTCTACTACAGGGAGAGGACTTCGGCCCAGTTCATCTTCTCGACAGCGGTCGTGGTCATCATGCTCGCTGTGCTCGCGTTTCCGGGCAACCCCCTCAACACGATCGCACAGCTTGCAACAGGGACTCAGACTCCGGTGCAGTTCTTCATGCTCGGTGCGATCTCCGGTGCATGCCTGCTCCTCGCACTCCTCACGCAGCTGTATGCAGGCAGGGTTTCGGCCAGGGGAGGTGGAGAGTAGGAACAGGTCCTGCACGGAAAACCACGCAAATCCGGAACCGGCGGCATGATCAGGATAAAATTTACTCTCCTCCCGGGGGGGTACCTGCCCCGGCAAAAAAAATCCGATACATTGAAGTTATACCCGTCGAGTACTACCTGAACAGGAGGAGCGTGGCTGATGTTCTGTCCCAGGTGCGGGAGGGAGACCGAGTCAGGGGGAAGGTTCTGCCAGTGGTGCGGTGCGGATCTCAAAGTCGCTCCCCCGCGTGCCATCCTCCGGAAGAGGGTTGGTGAGATAAGCACCGAGAAGTATGCAGGTCTCCCGAGGCGGATCGGGGCAGGCCTCCTCGACATCATCTTCCTCATCTTCTTCGATATTCTTGTTGCAGGCGCAATCACGGTCATCTCATGGCTCGTCCAGAAGCCAAGCCCTCTTACCGAGGCAGTGGTCATGCTCTACCAGTACTACCTGCACATACCGAGGACAGACGCGTACGGAAATGTCGTCAATGCCCTCGTCCCCAATCAGGTGATCATCTTCATCGGTGTCTTTTTCATTCTCGTGCCCTGGTTCTACTTTGCATACCTGGAGAGCTCGTCCAACCAGGCGACCCTCGGGAAGATCGTGATGCGGATCGCGGTGACGGACATGCGCGGGAACCGGATCACGTTCGCACGCGCGACCCTGCGGTTCTTCTGCATCTTTCTCTCGGTGCTGACACTCTTCATCGGGTTCCTCATCCCTGCATTCACGCGGTACAAGCAGGGACTCCATGACATCATCGCAGGAACCCTCGTCTTCCTCCAGGAATACTGAAAAAGAACGGGAAAGGAGAAGAATTCGGGGGATCTTACTCGTCGTACCTGCCCTTCAGGCCTGCCCATCCGGTGAAACCGCAGTAGATGCAGCCGTCACCATCGCAGTGCCTGCACCGGCAGGCAGGTGAGAGAACGAGGACATACCCTGTCTTTTCGCAGTAGATGCAGCCCGAACCCTCGCAGTGGGCGCAGAGGGCTTTTTCGTATTTTGACGGTTTATTATCAGGCATTCTCGCCACAACCGGCCATTTTTTCCCTCTTTGGAAAACCCCCTACTTCCGGAAGACCGCTCCCCTGTCCGCCTGCCCGACCATCTCGGCGTATCGGGCGAGAACCCCGCGGNGCTGCTTCTTTTTTGGCTTCCACGTCTTCTTGCGGCGTTCCAGCTCCTCCGGATCGNCGAGGAGATCGAGGGTCCGGGCATGCAGGTCGAGCGCTATCCTGTCACCGTCCATGACGAGGCCGATGGGCCCGCCGGCGGCTGCTTCAGGGGTCACGTGCCCGATGCAGGGGCCACGTGTCCCGCCCGAGAAACGACCGTCCGTAACGAGGACGACAGACCTGTACCCGAGCCCGACGATTGCCGATGTCGGAGAGAGCATCTCAGGCATCCCGGGCGCTCCGGCAGGCCCCTCGTTCCGGATGACGACGACGTCTCCCTCTCTTATCTCGCGGGAGAGGATCGCCTCCATGGCCGGATCCTCTCCGTCGAAGACGCGGGCAGGCCCGGTATGCGTCCACATCTCCTTTGCGACGGCGGCAGCCTTGACAACGGCTCCACCGGGAGCGAGGCTCCCGAAAAGGATGCGGAGGCCCCCTGCGGGATGGACGGGGGTCTTCACAGAGTGGATGATACCGCGGCGGCGGACTCCTGCGTCCCGTGCAATTGTCCGGATGCTTTTTCCGGAGACTGTCCGTGCCTCCTCGAGGTACCCGGCGAGTTCGTGCAGGACAGCCGGAATACCTCCCGACCGGTGGAGATCGAGCATCGAGTGGGGGCCGGAAGGCTGCATGTTGCATATATGGGGGATCTCTTCCCCGATCGTGCTGAACGATTCGAGCGTGAGGTCGACGTCAGCCTCGGCGGCGATTGCCATCAGGTGGAGGACGGTGTTCGTCGACCCTCCGAGTGCCATGTCGACCCGGATCGCGTTCCGTAAGCTCTCTCCCGTGATGATATCGCGGGGACGGCACTCCTCCCGCACCAGCTCGACAGCCCTCTCCCCCGAGATACGGGCGAGCCGGAGCTTCTCGGCATCGACTGCAGGGGTCGCGGCACACCCCGGCAGGGACATCCCCATGGCTTCTGTCATGCAGGCCATCGTGTTTGCGGTATAGAGGCCCTGGCAGCTCCCGCACCCGGGCATCGCCGCGCATTCGAGGGTGTGGAGCTCCTCCTCTGACATGGAACCGGCAGCGACCCGCCCGACCCCCTCGAAGACATCGATGAGCGATAAGTCCCTGCCCTCGAGGAACCCCGGAAGCATGGGGCCGCCTGTCACGACGATCGCGGGGATGTTGCAGCGTGCAGCCGCCATCAGCATCCCCGGGACGATCTTGTCGCAGGTTCCGAGGAGGACGATCCCATCGAGGGCATGGGCCTCGACCATCAGTTCCACGGAGTCGGCAATGTTCTCCCGGGAAGGAAGCGAGTACCGCATCCCCTCGTGACCCATGGCTATCCCGTCGCAGATCCCTATCACCCCGAACTCGAAGGGGACACCCCCGGCAGCCGTGATACCCTCCCTGACCTTCGTTGCGAGCATCCGCAGGTGCACGTGGCCCGGAACGATGTCATTCCATGCNTTTGCAACCCCGATGAACGGGAGGTCCATCTCGCGGTCGGTAACNCCGAGGGAACGGAGGAGCGACCTGTTCGGAGCCCTCTGATACCCTTCCTTCACCTTCTTGCTCCGTATCATTCGCAATCGCCTGCTGTCTGGATAGAGCTCTCGTCCTGAGACGTATAATGGATTGCCCCTGCTTCCCGGGGATGGAAAGGAAACTGCCCCCCTATTCAGGAGCCATGGATGCCCCCGAAAAACAGGAAGAAGCTCTCTTTTTCAGGTCTTTTTGTATGTGCGGGCTGCCCGGATGAAAGATTGTGCAAAATCCGGGGAGAAACAGGAGTGTGTGTATGTCCCAACGGTTTCGTGCGCGTAACACCCGTCCTGCCCGTTCGCAATCCCCTTCCCCCGGGAGAGCCTGAGTGCAAACCGTGCATCGCGCCCGCAGGAGACGCTCGAGTAGTGGAACTCGTGGCCCCGGAGAGTGGTCTGGCACGGGACGAGGGAGGGGCCTTCTTTCCATTCACCCTCCACGTAATCGAGCGCCTGGAGCCTGTCTGTCATCCTCGCCGTGGCAGGGAGGATACCTGCCATCGGATACTCTTCTCTCGCCTCGAGGCGCTCGCAGAGGAAGAGCAGTCCCCCGCATTCGCCGAATACCGGCATTCCGTCCGATGCGAGTCTCCGGAGGGAGACCGTGCATGGCGACCGGGAGAGTTCCTCTGCATGGAGTTCGGGGTATCCCCCGCCGAGGTAGACGGCATCGACCGGCGGGAGTGGGTCTTTCATCGGAGAGAAGAACGCGAGTTCCGCGCCCTCTGCCAGGAGCAGGTCAAGATTCTCCTGGTAGTAGAAGCAGAAGGCAGGGTCCATGGCAACGCCTATTGTCACGTCTGCATGCCGTTTTATCTCCCTGTTCCCTCCACAGCCGGAAAGGGGAGGAGTTTCCCGGGCGATCCGGATGATCCCGTCGATATCGCAGGATTCTGCAATCACGCGGCCGAATGTCCCTGCCGACGGTGTCTCGTGGGCCATCCGGAGACCGAGGTGCCGGCTCTCCACGTGGAGTGCGGGCTGCCGCGGGACGAACCCGAGGGCGGGAACCCTCAGCCCGGAGGCGATCATCGTCCTGTGTCGTGCGCTGCCTGTCCGGTTGAAGATGGCCCCCGCGATGCTGATGCCGGGATCGAAGCTTGAGAACCCGAAGAGCAGGGCATGGACGCTCCGGGACATCCCGTGGACATCCACGACGAGGATGCAGGGGAGGGAGAGGATGCGTGCGACGTGGGCAGTGCTCGCACGGTCGGTCCCGTCGATCCCGTCGAAAAGGCCCATCACTCCCTCGACGACGGCGATGTCTGCCCCCCTGCATGCCCGGGCAAACGTCTCCCTCACTCCCCCTTCCCCCATCATGAACGGGTCGAGGTTGCGCGAGACCCTCCCGCAGACCGCCGTGTGGTGGGTGGGGTCGATGAAGTCGGGGCCGACCTTGAATGGCTGGACGGTTAACCCTCGTGCAACGAGGGCCTCCATGATCCCTCGGGTGACAGTCGTCTTCCCGCACCCGCTGTGAGTCCCGGCGATGAGGACCCGGGGGATCCTGATCCCCTCTCCTTCACCCTCGCCAGGTGAAAGATTGACCGGAGGGGACCTCTCTTCCTTCACCCTATCCCCCACTGGGCCAGCGTCGTCCGCGACGGATCGATGTCTGCCCATGCCCACCCGAGAGCCTCGATGATCCGGGATATGGGCTGCCGGATCGTCTTTTCCATCATCACTTCCCAGTCGACCTGGAATTCCTTCGGGACCTGGTCGCCGTACTCGAAGCAGAGGACATCGGTCTTGGGATACTTCCCGGTCACGTTCCTGATGTAGACCCTCTTGGGCTTGCTCCCGCGCGAAAAGTCCATCCCCAGGTACTCGTTTGCATACTTTGCACCACGGACGTGGGCGTCATCGTTCTGGTAGTCCCCAAGATCCTTTCCTATCCCTCCGGGTATGCCGATCTCGTCGAGCGGGAATTTTCCCGCACGGAAATCCCTGATCACATCTCCGAGGTATTTCCGGACGGCATCATAGCCTTCCCCGCGGAGGATCAGCTCGATGACCCGGGCCTGGACGATCTTTGTGATCTGGGGGTAGTCGCTCCTCCGGATCTCGAATCCCACGATGTCAATCCCGTCGACCTTCTCGCCCTCTTTCCAGATCAGGTGGCCGGCATACCGTTTCTTCTTCCCTGCCTGGAAGAACCGGCGGTAGACCTTCTCGAACTTAATCGAGAAGTAGTGGACATCGGCGTTCAGTTCCTTCTTTGCAAACTCGCTGTAGCTCTCGTTGAGCCGTGCCTCTATCTTTTTCGATTCCGCAATGGTTGCATCAAGGTCAAGGCCGGGCAGTTCGACCATGCAGGAGTCCGTGTCCCCGTAGATGACCCTGTACCCGAGACCCTCGATCACCCTGCGCGTGTGCTCAATGATGGCTCTCCCGACAGAGGTGACAGCCGCTCCAATCTCCCTGTCGTACAGCCGGAACCGGGCATACCCGCTCACCCCGTAGTACGTGTTCATGATGACCTTGATCACATTCTGCTGCATGTCGTAGATGGTGTACCCGGGCGATCCGAAGGGGAACCTGTTCCTCATGGCCTTCTTCTCGTCCCTCTCCACGAGCAGGTCACGAATGATGCTCCGGGTAAGTCCGTCGGGCTCTCTCCTGAACCGGACACCGTTTGGTGCACGGAGTTCGCCCCCGGGGTCTTTCGTCTCGGGAGACGCGTTGATGGTCATCATGGCCATGGGATAGAGCGACTTGAGGTCGAGGACGACGACGTTCTCCCTGATACCGCGGCTCGGGTCAAAGACTGTTGCACCCTCGAACTCCTCTGCCGGCGCATATCCCTTGGAGGGCAGGACGTACCTGCCGTATGCCTTGCGGAGAACGAAGATGTCGATGACATTTGAGGAGTTGAGCGTCTTTTCAAGCGGGCATCCGACGTAGCGCGCTATCTCCCGGTAGAACTCGATGATCCTGTTCTTATCGTTGATTCCCACGCAGAGAAAGACATCCTTGAAATTGTACTCGACGAGGAGGGCAGGATCGACCCGCCAGAGCTCTGAGAGCGTGCCCCTGTACCGGACCTTCGTGTCTCCCAGTTCGGCCTCGGCAACGGCATCGAGCCTGTAAGACTCCTTCTGGGTCGCATGCATCTTCCGGTAAGCAGGGAGGAGGTCGAAGATTGCCCTCCCCCTGACAGCAAGCCTCTCTGTCTCGCCCTCGAGCCGCGAGAGGCTTGAGGGAGGGATCGAGAGGGCCTCCATCCGGCGGGAAAGGTACGGGAGGTCGAATTCCTGGAAGTTCCACCCGGAGAGGATATCGGGATCCGTCTTTTTGATGTATGCGACGAATGCCTGGAGCATTTCAGATTCGCCTGAAAAGATGGCAATTTCGTGCCGTGGCGGGTCAAAGCACCCGGAAGGACGTGGCGACATTTTCCGGAATGTCTCCTCCGGGATCTCCCCTCCGGGCGGTGCATACAGAAACGTGCTGTAGGTATCCCCGTAGGAATCCCATGCCGTGATGCAGATGATGGCGTCACGCGCCGGCTGCGGGAACCCATGGGCGTCCTCGCACTCGATATCCAGCATGCATATCCGGGGGGGAACGTCCACGTCGGCAGGGACGAGTTCCCTGTAGTCTGCGGTCGATGAAGGGGAGACAAGCCCCCCCTTTATCCCGCAGTCGATTGCAAAACGGGTCGTGAACGGGATATCCGCCTCAAAATGGGCCCGGTACCTCTCCCTCTCCATGCGGACGTCAGTAGGCCGCGCCGTGTAGATTCGCACGAGTTCTTCGCCACGGATCGAGACGTACCTCTTTCCGGGCTCTATTTCTGCCGGCGGTGAGGGGGGGTTCGCTGCGGCAAGATCCGCAGGCACGTACAGGTAGGGGCGGANCCNTGTCACCACGACGTGCACAGGTACCCTGTTTTGGTCCCTCCCGAAGACATGGACGATGGGGCCGGAAGGACCGACAGTGTACTCGATCTGGTTTACGGATATCCGGATTCCACCCTCTTCTCCCTTCTGTGCATCCAGTTTGCGGGTTCTCTCTTCAGTTACGGGCATGGAATTTTCCACGGGATGTTTCAGATGCCGAGTTCCCTGCACAGACCGGTCACGGTGGTCCGGGCCATGGCGAATTTTTCCTGTTCCCAGGGGTCAAGGGGCCACTCCTCGATCCTTTCCACGCCCGCCCTCCCGATGAGAGCGGGAACGCCGAGCGAACAGTCCTTTGTGCCATATTCGCCGTCGAGGATGCAGGAACAGGGAAGAACAGTCCTCCTGTTCCCAAGGACTGTCTTTACCAGTGTTACAATGTGGAACGCGGGACCAAAGACAGTCCCTCCCTTTCCCCTGATGATCTCCATGCTCGCCCCGCGGAGGCGGTGCAGGATCTCCTCCCTCCGGGGAATCTCCACCGGGTCGTCGAGGCGGCTGAAGAGCGGGACCTGGTTCTCCCCGTGGTCTCCGATGACGAACGGCTCTCCGCGGATGCCGTGTTCCCGCAGGAGGAGACCGAACCGTGCCGAGTCCACCTGTCCGCCGAACCCGATACACCTCCCCGGTTCAAGGCCGTTTTTCCTGCAGAGGTAATAATTGTTTACATCCATCGGGTTCGTGACCGTGATGAGGATGCCGGAGAACGTCCGGAGGGCCTGGCTGCACTCGAATGCTACAGGGAGGTTTGCATGCAGGAGGTCGGCCCGGGTCTTTATTTCGGGATTCCGGGGGAGACCGGCCGAGAAGATGCAGATATCCGTTCCCGCTACGTCCCTCCAGTCCGTGCTGACAGGGATGTCGAGTCCCGTGTGCTGGAGGTCGAGGGCCTGGGCCCGGAGGAACTCGGATGCCGCATCGTGCATGACGAGTTCGTCTGCAAGTCCGAGAACCGCACAGAGGTATGCAACCTCCCCGCCGATCCTGCCTGTCCCGAGAACCGAAATCCGTGCCATACCCTCTATCATTTGCGGGACAGAAGAATAAATAATTACAATCACGGCGACCTAACTTGCAGATGCTCACAATCCGTCCCGGCCCGGTCTCTGCAGGGGGCGTCACCTTAAACAACCACCTCGTGCTGGCGGCAGGAATCCTCGGCACAACAGGTGCATCCCTCCGGCGCGTCCTCCAGAGCGGTGCGGGGGGAGTCGTGACAAAGTCTATCGGCCCCGTCCCGCTCGAGGGCCACCCCGGTCCCTGCCTCGTCCCCCTCGATTGCGGGCTCCTCAATGCCATGGGGCTCCCGAACCCCTCGATGGAGTTCCTCGACGAACTTGTCTCCCTCGCCGGTCAGCCCGTCATCGCAAGCATCTTCGGGGGCTCTCCCGAGGAATGCGCAACGGTGTGCCGGTGGTTCCGGGACAGGGTGGCAGGAGTGGAGCTGAACCTCTCGTGTCCCCATGCCCGGGGATACGGTGCAGCCCTCGGGACCGACCCTGTCCTCGTCGAGGAGTGCACGCGGGCAGTCGCATCGGTCGGGCTCCCGACATGGGTGAAACTGACCCCGAATGTCACCGACATCTGCGAGATTGGCATGGCCGCAGAGCGCGGGGGTGCATCGGCACTCGTTGCCATCAACACCGTGAAGGCCATGCGCATNTCTGTCGGGTTGANGCGGCCCGTNCTTGGAAACAGNTTNGGCGGGCTCTCCGGAAAGGCAATCTTTCCGGTTGCGGTCCGGTGCGTGTACGAGCTGTACGAGGCATGNTCCCTCCCCATCATCGGGTGCGGCGGGGTGAGTTCGGCCGCTGACGTGCTCGAGATGATGATGGCCGGAGCGACCGCTGTCGAGGTGGGATCTGCTGTCATGGAGGATATCACTCTCTTCTCCCGCATAGAAAGGGATCTTTACTCAGGGGATGGCATCCCCGCAGGCGAAATCGTGGGGTGCGCCCATGAATGACGGGATGCCCTTTCCGGTCCGGGTAACCCGCGTCACGCAGGAGACACCGTCTGTCAGGACTTTCTGGTTCGACCGGGAGTTCTCCTTCCTGCCGGGCCAGTTCGTGATGGTCTGGGTGCCCGGTGTCGACGAGATACCTATGGCACTCTCCTCGGCATCATCGATCACTGTCCAGCGCGTGGGCACTGCGACCGCAGCACTCTTCCGGATGGGGCCGGGCGACACCATCGGTATCAGGGGACCGTTCGGGAACGGTTTTCCCCGCAGAAAGAGGATGCTTGCGGTTGCAGGCGGCGTAGGAGCGGCCCCCCTCCTCCCTGCTGTCGTTGCCGGGGGGGTGGAGAGGGTGCTCCTCGGTGCCCGAACGCGGGACGAACTCCTCTTTATGGAGAGTTTCGAATCCCTCGCCGAGCTCCTGGTGGCAACAGACGATGGTTCCCTTGGTNTCCATGGGTTTGTTCCGGATCTCCTCCAGACACTGGATATCACTCCCTGCGATGCCATTCTCTGCTGTGGCCCGGAAAAGATGATGTCTTCCGTCCTCTCGTTCCTNGNNGAGAANGGCTGCCCGGAAAAGGGCCATTTCAGCCTCCACCGGTACATGAAGTGCGGGGTCGGGGTCTGTGGTTCCTGCTGCATCGATCCCGTGGGTTTGCGGGTCTGCCGGGACGGCCCGGTCTTCTCCGGCGAGATCCTTTTGAAGAGCGAGTTCGGGCGGTACTGCCGGGACGCAGCTGGCCGCCGCCGCCCCGTCTGATTTTGCAGGAGAAAGTTTTTGTATGACGAAATATCACTTTTCTTTTACTAACCTGTTTTATTGATTGTAAAACGTCAATACACTGCAAAAATCATTTAGAAAGGTTTTAATAAGACCAGAAAGGATTTTAATTTTGAACCTATACGCGAAGTGAATTATTGGGTATGGTATAGGTAGACATTCGAGAGGTGTGTAACAAATGGTGTTTCATCCCCCTGTAGCAATCGTCGCAAAAGCGGGCGATGCCGGGAAGTATAAGGTAGGACTGCCAGCTTGGAACATGATCATGCGTGGATTCATGTCCGGCGCCTACATCGCGATGGGTGGTGGCCTTGCAACCGTATGCAGTACAGGCATACTTGCAACGGACACAGCCTTGAGGTATGGTACAGCCAGTGCCGGATTTTCCCAGCTCATCCTGGGAGCAGTGTTCCCTGTCGGGCTTATCATCACCGTGCTCACCGGAGCAGAACTCTTTACCGGTGACGCCATGCTCGCCCCGATGGCTGCATTCATCCACAAGGTCTCCTGGGCACAGGTCATCAACCTCTGGATATGGGTCTACATCGGCAACCTGATCGGGTCGATTGTCTATGCCTACATCATGGCAAACGGGCCGTTTGTGACGTTTGATGCTGCCGGGGCAGCGACTGTAACCGCTTTCGGTTCGAGGGCCATAGCCATCGCATCGGCCAAGGTCAGTTATGTCGGCACGATGGGAATGTGGTCAGCCTTCCTGAAAGGTATAGGTTGTAACTGGCTTGTCAACCTGGCCATCCTGCTTGGTATCTGTGCGGATGACGCAGTCGGCAAGTTCTTCGGAATCTGGTTCCCGATCATGTGCTTCGTCTCCACCGGGTTCGAGCACTCGATTGCCAACCAGTACTTCATCTCCGCGGGTATCCTCACCCAGGGATTCATCACCGACCCGGCAAAGATCAATGCCGGTCTGAACTGGGTCACGTTCTGGACGAACAACATGATCATCGTCACGATTGGAAACATCGTGGGTGGCATGTTCTTCGTCGGTGTGATCTACTGGGTTGCCTTCAGGAAAGAGATCGCAGCCCTGAAGTAACGGGACTGAATGAAGATCGGAGAAGTCAATGCGAAGGTCTCGATACTCGCCCTCGTGGTGGTCGGGATCTTCACCATTCTTTTAATTTACACGTACCTTGTTACGGGAGACCAGACCTTCCTCATCTGGGGCATTCCGACCGTTGTCCTGCTTTTTGTCATCCCCCTCGCCCTCAACTACATGAGCCAGAGCGAGTATGCCGCCCTTGAACCCATGTACCGGGAGAAGGCGCGCCCGGTCCGGATCAAAATGATCAACCCGTCAATGCTGGGCCAGATGGTCCGGATCGAGGGAGTCGTGGAGAGAGTCTACTTCCAGTTCCTCAACCGGCCCCAGTACCTCGTTGCCGACCGGAGCGGAGAGATATCTGTCAAGATGTTCACGACGCCCCGGGATAAGGTGAAGAAAGGGGACGTTGTCGAGGTCTTCGGACAAGTCATGAAGAGGTACGTCGTGACAGGGGACCCGGTCGTCAATGCAGTGGCAATCTCTCCTGTCGAAAAGACCGTTTCGACCCGGCCGAAGGGGAAAAAGGAAGATTAAATCCTTAATCTCCGGTTATCAGAATGTCGTATCGAGATCACCGGAGAGGGATCTCCTCTCTCCTGCCGGAACAGAACTGATGTAATCTTCGAACTTGTGGATCCTCGTGCTGACCGGGAAGGGGATCGAGAAAGAGCTGATGATAGCCTCGCCTTTATCCAGTGTCTGGATCTCTGTGTCCATCCGGGAGAGATCCTGCTTTGCAGAACCTGCAATGGTCTCCCTGTCACCGCGGTCGCCCAGTCCCATGATGACAAAAGTGTTTATCTGGGCAAGGACTTTGGGATCGATATTCTTTGGCTGCTGGGTGATGACACAGAGTCCGACACCAAACTTCCTCCCCTCCATGGCGCATTCCCTGAAGACCTGGGTTGACTGGCCCCCGGACCCGAGGACGCGCTGGGCCTCCTCGAGGGTGATCAAGATGGGGGAGACAGTCGTGGTCCTGTTCCCATCTCTCAAGTACCGTTCTGCCTCCTCCTTCTGGTGCTCGAGGATGACGCGCGCCAGCACAGAGAGGACGAAGAGCTCGCTCCTCTCGCTCATCCCGGGAATATCGATGAGGACGACTCTCTGCGCCCGGAGGGCTGCAAGGATGTCAGGGATGCAGGAACCTTTCTCGTGGAAGAACCTCCGGTTGCCCTTGACAAGGTTCTCGAGCCTCCTCTTGATGACCCGGAGGGGTCCCGGGTTCGATGTCCGGAGTCGATAGGCGATATCCCTGTCCGGTCCCTTCAGGGACTCGTACGTGGTTGGACTGAACTCTTCCGGGTCGAGCCGTGAGAAGAACCCGATGATGTCGCTCCCCCTGTACTCGCCGAGTGCCTCGAGGATGTCCCTCTGCGGGTCGGAGAAGTCATACAATACAGTGATATCCCCTGCCCTGAGGTCGTCGTACTCGAGGGAGAGGCTGCCTGCACTGTAGGTCCTCCTCTGCTCCTCTGTTCTCGTGGTGAAGATCGAGAGCCCGTCCCGCCCTCCCCTCACATGGACGAGCCCCTTGGTCGGCTCACCGGTTGAACTCCTGCCTCCTGCGAGGTACTCACCGTGGGGATCAACGATGAGGAGTCCGAACTTTCTCACCTGCATGCAGGATGCACAGAACACCTTCATGAAGTTGCTCTTCCCCATGCCTGTCGTTGCAAAGATGCCCATGTGCTGGGGGAGCACGGAGCTGTGGATCCTGACGGGGACACCGCGGAGAACCTCCTGCCCGGTTCTCATCATGCCGACCTCGATATCCCCCATCACGGTGGAGAGGAACGAGAGATCGGCCTCCTGCGGGTAACTCACCTGCGAGAACTTGGTCGGAATCGTCCGGGGTTTCCGGAACTTCCCGCCCGTGTCCACGTACCCGAGCGGTACAGTCTCGACCCCGAGGAAGACGTCCTCGCCGAGAGTGTAGAATCGCCCGGAATAGGGCCGGGTGTCCCACTTGTCGTCTGCAAAGTTGCTCTCGTGGACAAGGTCGGAGACCCGGGCGAAGAAGACGAGACCTTTGCGGGTGTCCACCACCTTGACGATGTCGCCGACAAAGACGGTCTCGTCGTGGGGGACGATGAACCGGTAGGAGAGCACGCTCGTTCCAATCAGGCGCCACTTCGAGCGATCGTCCGTTTCAGTACCTTCCAAACGTATCATGGTAATCACCAAAGAGTTCCCCGATATCGCGGGCAGAGAGCCCCTCCTCTGCACACACGGATATCAGGTCGGATCGGACTCTCTCGAGGAGGTCGTCCGTGATCACGACGCTCCGGTGGGCATCCATCAGGGGATAGGGATACCCTTCGACACGGGCATCGTCAGAACATCCTGCAAGCAGGGAGAAGGTGCGATGCGCAGTACGATCGTCTGTACCGCGCGGGAGCTCCACCTTGAGCGGAACCGGTCTCCCGGGCGAGGCCGAGCAGACGAATAGCTCCCCGTGCTCCCACTGCGGATACCGTGTCCGGTCAAGGATCTCCTCCCCGATCCTTATCCACCACGGGGGAGCAACACCATAGTCCCGCGCGAGTGCCTGCACGGCGGGAAGGAGGGGGTACCTCTCCCCCCACGTTGCGGCAGTCCGTTTTGCTACCGCGGCCACGAGTATGCCCCGTGACTGGCACTCCCGGATGATCGTGACAAGGACATGGTCGTGGCTCTCCTCCGAGACCCGGAGTGCGCCGTCGAGGAGGAGGAGTTCTCCCCCGGCCTGGTTCCTGCTGCAGGCAAGGGCGACAAAGTACTCGAGGGTGTCCCGCATCGCGGCTGCTGCCCGCGAGACGTCATCCACGCGGAGAGGACTCCTCGGGGTGACACCGAAACACTCCCTGTACAGATCGGAGAACCCGCGTTCTGCGTCACGGGGGCCTGCCTGGAGGAGGACGATCGGAGTCAGCCCGCCGGGAAGTCTCTTTTCTCCTGCAAACGAGGAGAAGCCGGCTCTCACGGCAACGACAGAGATCGTCCCCCCCTCCATCACGGTCGCGTTGCTCCCGTCGACGGCGCGGACGACCCCGTCCCGGGAAGGGGTGAGGGGGATGAAGTCACCGCGGCGGATACCGCTGTGCTCTGCAAAGAGTCTCCCGATGTCAGGGGGAAGGCTGGACCGCACCGCGTGGGCGATCTTCCGGATGGAATCTCTGTATGCATCGTCTGTCATCTCACGATACCTCGACGATCCTGCTCTGCATGTCATCCACCATCTCGACGAGGAGCGTGTGTGCAAACTCACCCTGGATCTCAGGGAGATGGGAGATCAGGATGATCTGCGGGAAGTTTGCCTCCTGGGAGCGGAGGGCCTGGAGGAGGTTTGCCCGCCGTTCCTCGTCCTGGCTCCCGAAGATCTCGTCGAATATGAGAAACGTGTTCTCTCTCACCCCGTGGATCCCGGAGAGGCAGCGGGAGAGGGCAATGCGCAGGGCGACGGCGATATCGTCCTGCTCCCCGCCCGAGAACCTCTGGACCGGAAAGTCGCCGTCGATGTCACGGACGAGGATCGTGAAGTCCTCGTCCATGATGACCCGGTCGTACCTCCCCGAGGTTATCCTTGCAAGTATCCTGCTCACCTCGTCCTCGATCTCGGCCCTGATCACGCCTGCCAGGTACAGAATGAACTCGCTGACCGTCTTCCTCGTGATCCGGAGGAGGACAAGCCGCCTCTCGAGGGTTGCAAGCTCGGCCCTTGCCCTCTCCTGGTCAGCGGCAATTGCCCGGAGCCGGTCGAGACGTTCCCTGAGAATACCGCTCCTCGTGTTCAGGAGGGAGACCTCCTTGGCAAGTTCGCCTATCCGGGCAGACACTGATGCAGGATCTGCACCGGGGAAACCCGACCCTGCTATCGTTTCCCTGCAGGAGAGGAGTCGGGCCCGGATCTCTTCCCTCTCTCCCATCAACCTCTCGCGATCCCTCCTGATTTCGGGTTCCCGCCCGAGCCGCTCCTCAAGGACGAGTGCCTCGTCACGGAGGATCCGGAGAGCCCCCAGCTCCTCTTCGATCTTCTTTTTGTATGCCGGATCGTAGCCAAGCGACGCTGCTGCATCTTCGAGGGAGCGAAGCGTTGCGACCTCTCTCTCCATCTCGCCGAGGAGACGGTCTCTCTCGAGCGTGAGGGAGGCAAGGCTCTCCTGGTGGAACCGGAGTTCCCGGTATCGCTCCGCCTGCTGCTCGAGCGCTGCGACTTCCCTTCGTGCCTCGCTGTGTCTTCCGGGACTGTATGCAGGTATGCCGAGTGCTGCAAGCTCCTGCCGGCGGGAGGCACAGTCCCTCTCGATCTCCTCGAGCCGGGATGTGAGGCTCTTTTCCTGTGCCTTCACCTCCCGGAGCTCCTGCTCGGCCCTGGTAATCTCCCCGAGCTCCTGCTCCACGAGGGCACGCTCTCCCGCATTCTCTGCTCTCTCTTTCTGGCTGGATTCTCGAGCACGGGAGAGAGAGACAATTTCCTCCCCGATCCGGGCAAGGCGCCCCGTGTACTCCTGCTCGATGTGGGCAAAGAAGTCTCCGAGGGTCTGGTGGCAGAGGGGGCAGGTCCCCTCCCTCCCGGAAGAACGTATCCGCTCCCAGTCTGATGTGAGGCGGAGCCTCTCCTCCGCGAGAGTCTCCTCTCGGAGTGCCAATTCCGCAGACTCCCTCTCTAGCTCCTTCTCCCGGGCAGAAAGGGCCACCAGTCTCTCCTTCAGGATAGTGCCCTCTGCAAGTCTCCGGGAAAGAACCTCCTCTCTCTCTGTGCATTCGCGGAGGAGGGCGAGGACCCTGTCCCGGGAGAGTGAGAGGTCAGAAAGCGCCTTTGCAATGAAAGATGCCCTGTCGAGGTCGGCGAGATCCTTTCGTGCCCTCGCGAGCCGGTCGGGAGTTGCCGAGAGAGAGATAAATTCCGCTGTCTCTCCCGTGTAGACCTCGATCATCTCGGAGATGTCAAGAAGCCTCTTCTTTCCGGCCTGGATCGCCGCTCCTGTCCTCCCCATCCGGTCCCGGATATCCGCGTACTGCTCTTCTTTCTCCTTCAGGCTGGCGATCTCTCCCGAGATCTCGGCGAACCGGCGGAGTGCGGGTGACAGTTCTTCCAGCCTTGACCGCGCGGCGGAAAGTCTCGCGAGCTCGGATTCGGCCTGTTCGAGTCGCCGTAAAAGATCCATTTCGGACTGTTCAAGGGATGCAGCCTCGCGGAGAAGGCCCGATACTCCCTCGAGCATCGTCCTCTCCTCCCCCTTCCTGAATAGAGCCTGCTCGATTCCGGCCAGTTCTTCCTCGAGGACCGGGATCTCGGTGATGTCTCCCTGGCCGGAGAGAACCGCAAGCCTGTTCTTCTCCCGTTCGACGGCCTTCTCCGTCTCGTCGATCCATTCCCGTATCGTCTCATCGCTCCTGTTTTTCAGGCTCTCGATCCCGAGTGCCTGCATGAACCACTCCTTGCGGGCGCCGGGACGGCTCTCGAGGAGTGCCGGGAGGTCTTTCTGGGCTGCATAGACGGTATTTTTGAAGTCGGACGGTCCCATGCCGCAGAGTCTTGCAACCTCCTCCCCGACCTCGGAGACGCCGGATGCAAGCAGCTTCTCTCCCATGTTCAGTCGAGCCTCGTGGACCGTCTGGTTTCCCCTTCGGAATGTCCGGGTGATCGTGTACCGCATGCCCTGGATCTGGAAGTCGAGTCTCACCTCGCATTTTTCCTTCTCCCCGGCAAACGAGGAGACGATGTACTCGGACTGGATGCCGGTCCCCTGGACGCCGAAGAGCGCAAAGAGAATGGCTTCCACGATGCTGCTCTTTCCTGTCCCGTTGTTCCCGACGATCCCGTTGATCCCGTCCCGGAAATGGATCTCCGCGTCCCTGAACCGTTTGAAATTCCTCAGGATGAGTCTCTCAACCAGCAAGCGGGTTTTCCTCCTCCAGTGCACGTGATATCGCCCGGGATCCGTGTTCCCTGACAAAATCAGCATCAGCCTGGTTCAGGTTCCGTGCGGAGACGAACCGTGCGAACTCGGCAAGGTAATCGATCGAGCGGAGATCCCTGCTCTCCCCTCCCCGCGTGTACTCACCCGGGATCCTGACCTGTATCTTCAGGTCGAGCAGCTCGCGCCGCAGGTCTGCGAGGTCCTTTTCGGCAATGAGCCGCTGGTGTTCCCTGTCCGGGAAACAGAGAGTCACCCCTGCCATGGAGAGGGGGCAAACACCCTTTTCGGTGAGCTTCTCCCTGATGAGAGCGGGGACTTCGCGGGGTGATACTTCCCGAGCATCGATGGTCCCGAGGTCTGCCATCGGGGTGTGGGGAAGACCGAGGTGACCGATAGTGCCCCTCCCGAGATCGATGCAGAGTCCTCCCTTCGTGTCTCCCATCTCGCCGTAGGTCAGGAACTCGACTGACCCCGAGTACCACGCACGGTCGCCGACCCTTGCCTGGCCGTGGTAGTGCCCGAGGGCGATGTAATCGAACATGCCACCCCCCAAGACCATCGTTGCATCGATCTCGTGCTCGGCGACCGTGTTCAGTCTCTTCTCCTTGAGACATGATGCGAGGCCATGGGNGACGAGGACGTTATACCGCCCTTTATCGGGAACGATCCTGTCATATGCATCCCGGTNATGTTCCGGCCGGAGCATGTTCGGGATGAGGTGGAAGNCCGCATCGCCGATCTCAACCCGCTCGTACTTGTACGAGTACGCGGCATGCAGTTCTCCGGGGTGGAATTCGAGGACCCTGAAGGGGGACGGGGTGTACCGTGTCTTTGGCATGCTGTGGTTGCCCGAGATGAGGACGAGGGGGATTCCCGCAGAAGAGAGCCTTCCGATGGCCTCGAGGGCAGTGGTGTAGGCCATTGTCTTTGGCCTGACCTGGTCGAAGAGATCACCGGCATGAACGACGGCGTCCGGTCTCCTCGCGATGATACTGTCGACAGCAGCAAGGAAGTTCTGATAAATCAGCTTCTCCCGGAGGTTCATCCCGGTCTCCGGGTCGACCTTCTGGAACTGTGCGAGCCCAAGGTGCGTGTCGGCAATGTGGACAAGCTTCATCCGTCACCACGGTATCCGGTTCTCACTCTCTTAAAGGAATGACCGTGCAGGGTGAATATGCAACCCCTGTCCATCCGGTATCTTATAGTTCTGCTCCGCATATTAGTATGGTGATCTGGTGACCAGAACCGCGATTGTCGCCCTTTTTGAAGCGATGTTCATCCTCACCGATATCCGTGTCATCCTCCGGAAGACCGCACCGCACCACCGGCTGGGACCGGATGAGAAGGCAGAGGTAGGCGCCCTCCTTGCCCGACTGGAAGAGCGGATCGATGTGCTGAAGAAGGAGCTTTCTGCATGAAGTGTGCGGGCGATATCGATGTCAGGGATGTCGAGGAGTCAGCCATCAACATCGACCCCATCCAGGCGGGGGGCCGCCTCACCCCCGAGGCGATGAAGGCTCTGATTGCCTACGGCGACGGGTACTCGGTCTGCGATAACTGCAGGAAACCCAACCGCCTCGACTACATCCGGAACCCTCCGATCGACCGGTTCCACAGGGAACTCGCTGAATTCCTCTCCATGGACGTTGCACGGGTGGTTCCCGGAGCCCGCCGGGGGTTCCAGGCAGTCGCCGATACATACGTCAAGGAGGGAGACCCGGTCCTGATCACAGCCCTCTCCCACTACACAGAGGTTCTTGCAATCGAGGCACGCGGTGGTATTCCCCGGGAGATCCCTATCTCGCCTGGAAACATTGTCACGCCCGATGCAACCGCCGAGAAGATCGAGGCCGTGATCCGGGAGACAGGGAAAATTCCTCCCCTCCTTTTCCTCGACCACGTGGACTACAGTTATGGAAATCTCCACCCGGTCAGGGATATCGCTCGTGTCGCACACCAGTACGATATCCCGGTCCTCCTCAACGGGGCCTATACAGTCGGAATCATGCCCGTGGATGGACGGGATCTGGGGGCTGATTTCGTGGTTGGTTCCGGCCACAAGAGCATGGCTGCACCTGCCCCCTCGGGCGTTCTTGCCACCACGAATGAACGAGCCGGGGAGGTCTTCAGGACGACTGCTACGCGGACGGATATCACTTCCCGGACCTTCGGTATCAAGGAGGTCGAGATGATGGGGTGCACCCTGATGGGTGTGACCCTTGTCGGCATGATGGCCTCTTTTCCTGCCGTGAGAGAGCGCGTCAGGAGGTGGGATGCCGAGCTTGCCCGTACAGGAATCGTGGTCGACGCCCTGCGGAGGATCAGCGGGACGAAGATCCTGAGCCAGTATCCGAGGCAGCACACCCTGACGCGGGTGGATACAACCGGTTCATTCGATCGCGTGGCCGCGACGCACAAAAAGAAAGGGTTCTTCTTCACCTCCGCTCTCCGGGACAGGGGGATCACCGGGATCATCCCTGGCGCGACAAGAGTGTGGAAGTTCAACTGCTATGGACTGACGCGGGATCAGGCTGTTTACGTGGCAGAGTCATTCATCGAGATCGCGCGGGAGAATGGAATATTGGTCTCGTAAGTGCACAGGTCGCCTGGAATAACTCCCTGCTCATTTTATTTCATTTTCCCTGCAATCCAGAGAAACCTCCTGATGATCTCCTCGTTCCGTACTTCAGGATGGAAGAGAACGCCATAGAGGGGCCGATCCGGGTGAGAGATTACCTGAATGCAGTTTTTCGAGACTGCAAGGACAACCCAGTCTTCCGGGGGAATGCAGGAATACCCATGGAGTTCGTAGGCCATAAAGGAGGGGCCCTCCGGCAGGAGTGCGTGGGGGGAGAGGCCCCGGATCTCCTCCATCCCGATCTCGCAGCATGGCACGAGAGATCCCGAGAAGGCAAGGGAGAGAACCTGCATCCCGGCGCAGATACCGAGGACGGGGACATTCACCTGATTGAGCCAGGAGAACCGGGCAGTCTCTGCCTGGTAAGCGGTGTCCCGGAGAGCTGTACCGCAGAGGATGATCGCATCAGACTCCTCAACCCGGTCCCTGGCAAGGCAGGAATAGTGCATGTATTCCCACGACCTGCCCGAGCGTTCCACGACCTGCCCGACAGGACGGACGAACTCTTCCCGGAGGAGTGCGGAGTCGCGAAATCCAAGCCCGACAAGCAGGATCATTTCTCCTCCAGCCGGGCTCTTTTCACCGAGAGGACTCCCCGGTAGTTCTGCCAGCAGGCCTCTCTCTCCTCTATCACGACACGATGGGAAAAAAACGGTGCATCGAGGACGAGGGTCTCGTATTCGCCACCCTCCCCTGTCAGGGACGTCCCGTACTTGCCGGCGTACCCGCGGAGGTCGCGAAGGGCTGATGCGTCAAGCCTGCGCCCGAGCCAGTCAGGCCCGAACGGTTCCGACCCGACGGCAGAGATTATGACGTCGAACCCGGACTCAAGGAGATCCTCCATGTAGGTATCCGGATCGCTGCACCAGAGCGGGTTGAAACACCAGAGGTCAAGGTCCCTGCAGATACGCTGGACCCGCGATGACTGGTAGACCGACCGGAGCGCTCCTGTCACCACGCCGGCGATGCCATGCCTCTCCCGCGCCATGGCGACAGCCCTGGCAAGGTCCGCCACTTCCTCCTCCTCCCTGCCCCGGCTCTGGATGGCAACGAGCGGGAGACCCGCAGCCTCTGCCTGGAGAGTGACCAGGTGCAGGTTAGGGGTATGGAACATGTAACTCTCCGGGTTCTCTGGTAATACCGTGATCAGGCAGGAGACCTCCTCCTCCTGCATAGCACAGAAACATGCAAAGAGCGAGTCTTTCCCCCCGGAACAGAGGACCCCAAGGCGCATTCTCCCTGTATTCTCCATGGCGGACTGCTCAGAGAAGGTGTGGCATGAAGAGATAGCCATTTGCATGTACTAAAAATCAGTGCCCTTCAAAGAGAGGAGGAACCATGCCAGGTCAATCGCGGATTTTTTGGGTTTTTTTCACCAGCATGGACACCGTCACTTCCTGTCGTCTCTCTCGGCGTCCTCGCGCCTCGTGATCTTCAGCTCGCAGGTCCGGTCCCCCATGCACATGCTCCGCACGAACCGCAGGGTAAAGGCCGGGTTCAGTGCCTCGACCAGGGCAATCGCGAATGCAAGGCACCGGGGAAGGAGGTTCTCCGGTCCCGTTCCGATCTCCTTCTCGCGGAAGGCGAAGGGACACCTCTTGATGACGAGCACGCCTCTCTCCTCGTCGAGGAGGGCCTCCTCCATCCGGAACTCCGGCCCGAAGAAGGTGAGGAGGATGGTCTCGAGAGTCTCCATGATCTCCCGAGCGTTGCCGGACGGGAGGCCCGCGCCGGTGGCAAACTGCCGGACAATTGCCGCGAGGCTGACCCAGATATGCTGCTCGAGGAGATCGTACTCCTCGCCCACCCTCTCCCTGAACTGGAGATCGTAGAGGACAGGGAGGGCGGTCGCGAACCGCGTGACAGCCATCCACCTCTGCTCGGGCGAGGGGAGTTCGCGTCGTGGCATACTCTGCTGTTGCCGTGGCAGGTTAAATCTCTTCCCCGGTCCCGGCAATGGACTCGGGCACGATTCCTGCTTTCATCAGCCAAAGGTGCCTCGCATGGTTCCTCTCCACTGCGGACCGGGACGCGTTCGCATAGCAGTACGCGCACAGGTGCATGCAAGTCGAATAACGCCCGATATCCCTGCTCGGGATGCAGCCGCATTCCTTCCTCTGCCCGGGATCCTTGAGAAGAACTCCGTGTCCCGACTGATCATCTGCATGGGGGGGCAAGAGAAAACCGAGGAGATCTTTGTCTGCGGGAAAGGCGTCCTTCATCTGGCCGGCACTGATGCATTGCCCCCTGTGGATCGCGTACCGGGAGAGGTCTCTTTCCTCCCCGCATGCAGAGACCTCGATCCCCCAGCCCGAGGCAATCTCTGAAAGGCCTGCACAGAAGGAATCGACCTCGGAGGGCAGGAGCTCCCGGACATCAGGGTGCCCGGAGGCAGAGAGGAGATGCCGGACTCTTGGGTACCTCGCGATGTCCACGAAACTGATGATGAGCCGTGTCGTGTACCTGTGCAGGCGCGATCCTACCGATTCCACGCGCGAGAGGAGATCGTCAACCGAGAGAGAGTCCGAAAGCAGGAGGGGGTCGTACCTCCACGAGACCCTCTGCGGCCCAATGCGCCGGGAGAGTTCAAGAAAAGTCCTCTCCCGTTCGGCAAGGGGAGGAAGGTTCGGCTCGAGGTTCTCTTTCCTGTAATCATTGAGAGTATAGAGGAAGGAGAACGAGTACCCCATCTCCTCGATTCTTGGAAGATAGGGGAGAAATGGCCCGGGATTTTTCGACCAGAAGACTATTGCCCGTGTCTTTGCAAAGGAGACATGCGTTTTGCGCCCGTTCCAGGGATTGATCCATGCTGCATGCCCGCGCTCGAGCCTCCGGATGAACCAGTCGCCGTAGAATGCCGGTATATCGGTGGAACGGCTTGCAGAAACGATGACCGGGGCAACTGCCCGCCTCTCCACTCCCCGGTCGTCACGGATGGTCAGCACCTCCCAGCCCCTGAACCCTGCGCGTTTTCCTGCCGGCATCCTGCCACCTCTTCTACCAGGTATCACACCTCGCAGGGAAAAAACCGCTGGCATTGCCAGCGCGGTTTTGCCAAGGTATATCAAAAACGAATGATGTATCTATCTATTAACGTACACGGTACAGCAGGGGACGGGGAATGGGAATCCGGTTTTTCAGGGGAGAGAAGATCAAGCTCGAGCACGAGTTCCGCCAGCTCCGGGAGATCGTCTCCATCCTGCGGAAGGAGTACCCCGGGGAACCGGTGTATCTCCTGACCGGTGTCCTTGTCGCCAACAGCCAGATCGACTGTGCCATTCTGACGCGGAACGGTCCTATCCTCCTCGAACTGAAGGCCTTCCGCGGGGAGATCCGCGGTCTCGAGAACGGGAACTGGGAGGTGGAGACTAAGGACGGTCCCATACCGCTCCCCAACCTCTTCCTTCAGGCAAAGATACACAGGCAGGACTTCATTGACAGGATGATCCCGATCTGCCGTGAACATTTTCCCCACATCGGAGAGCAGAACCTGCGGAAGACCTCCTCATGGATTTATTTCTGCCGGGGGAGCACGTACCCCGAGGGTCAGATCGATTTCCGGAAGGTCAAGTGGTTCAGGATCGTGACGGCTGATGACCTCGTCGAGAAGATCCGGTTCGTCGATTCAGGGTACACTCTCCGGATCCAGGACATGGATGCCATCGTGGAAGGTCTCCACCTCGAGGAGTACTCGTTCGAGAGGGATACTCCCCTCATCCCGGCGGCAAGGCAGAGGAAAAAGCCCCTCCTCTCCCGGAGGGTTCTGACTCTCCTCGTCATCGTCTTCTTCCTCTTTCTCCTCACGGCGCTCGTTTTTGGTGCAGTCCCCGGGGTGCGGATCGCTGCGGGAAATACCCTGCAGGACATCATCACCATGGTGGGCAGCTCGTTCCAGCTCCTCGTGCGGGGAACCTTCAAGACGAACACCACTGCAGAGGAGAGCAGGCAGGCGATCCTGTACCTCAACAGGATTCGCGTCTCCGAGGGCAGATCTCCCATTGTCTTCGATGAACGGGCATATGAACTTGCTCTGGCCCGGGCACGGGACATGGATGAGTACAAGTACCTGGATTACACGAACCCAAAAACCGGCTCGTCTGTCCTTGCCCTGAAGAGGGATTATGGTTTCTCCCTCAATGATACCATAATCGAGACACTCTACGGGCAGTGGACAGCCTACGTCCCGGGAATCGAGACCCAGGCGATAGACTCGTGGATGATGGATACCGGAAACCGCCAGCACCTCCTGTACAACCAGACATCCGGGGCTCTGGCCTGTCACAGGGGTTATTGTTCCTATATCGGCGTTCGTCCGGCATTGCCTGAAAACGGAGGCGGTTCTCCTGACGGGAATATCACAGGGATCCTGCCTTCCTGAAAGATCCTGTCACTCCGGTCCCGGTCTCTCTTCGAGGATCTCTCCGTTCAGGGCATAGTACTCTTCAGCTTGATCGATAAGCCCGGATTCGAGGGCTGATATATNCAGTCCTTCTTCAAGGGACCGGATCTCCTCNTCCCGCGATACTGTCGCNGGCATCGCNGGNACATAGGGGCAGGAGAGATCACCTGGCCTCTCGTCAAAAGTCCCGATTCTTCGTGCGAGGGTGACAATCTCCTGCTTGTCGAACGCGATGAGCGGCCGGAGGATCGGGATTGCTGCCGCCTGTGAAATGACCACCATGTTCGGGAGGGTCTGGGAAGCGACCTGGCCAAGGCTGTCCCCCGTGCAGAGTGCAGGGATACCTTCCCGCAGGGCTATCCTGCTGCCGAGGCGTACCATGAACCTCTTGCAGAGGACGCACCGGAACCGGGGATTTACCCGCCCCGCGATCCTTTCAAAAAAAGGTGATGCATCAACCACGATGAGGCGAAGGGGAAACCCCCTGCACCACGTGGAGAGGAGGGAAAGGTTCCGGAGGGTCGGGGACAGGGTGTTTTTCCCATCCTTCTCCTCGAACCGGACGTGGAATGAGAGAATCCCGCAGCCACGTTTCATCATCAGCCAGGATGCAACAGGGGAGTCTATCCCGGGCGAGAGGAGGGAGAGGACTTTTCCCTGGGATCCAAGCGGCAGACCCCCGGGAGCAGGAATCCTCGTGTCGTAGACGACACCCCCGGACTCCCTGAGCTCGACGAAGATCTCGTAGTCCGGGTTCTCGAGATCCACCCGTGTCCCGGGACAGGACAAAAGAACGGCAGATCCGATGCCTGCGGCAAGTTCCTGACTCGTTATCCCCCTGACTCCCTCGCGCCTCGCCCGGACCGCAAACCGGGTGCCCGGTCCGGCAGCCCTTGTGGCCTGCAAAACAGCGGCCTCTGTGACCGCACGGACTTCAGGAGGGGTGATAGTGCAGACAGCGACATCGACAACACCAAAGATACGGGAGAGGACCTCTGCCACCTTCGCAGGTGAGTCCCCGAGAAAGAATATCCTGCCCCGGACCGTTTTTACGTCGGGGAAGAGACCCATGGAGCGGAGGGCCTGCCGGCAGTTCCTGATAAGGATACCGGTAAATTCCCTTCTCACAGGTTCGCTCTTGAGGAAGACCTCACCGTAGCGGAGCATCACGGCAGGTCCGGGGGGCAGGGCTGTCATGAATCGAAATATCCAAGATACCGTTCTCCCTGTGCGGGGATAAAGAGTGCAGGAGGAGAGTGAGAAGGGTATCTCCCTATCAGGTTCTGGTGCACGGGTCGTCCCAGCCGAAAAAAAACTGCCCCAATATGCGGCAGATGGAAAGCGCACCATCTCCTGGTAAGCTCAGGACACCATTAAATATCCTCCGTGCCACCTATCTACACCGGTTCCGACGGGTTCGCGGAAGGTGCAGACGATGTACGAAAAAGTCCTTGTCCCCTTTGATTTTTCACCGAATTCGCAATATGCTGTGGCTTGCCTGAAAAACATCCCTGCGGTCAGGGAGGTTATCCTCCTTCACGTGATCTACACGAAGACTCCCTCGGTTCCCGGCGATTTCACAAGCCCTGAGTCAGATTACGCCCGCCTCAGGCTCGGGGAGTATGTAAGGAGCCTTGGAAAAACGAATTTTTCCATCAGGACACGGGTCGAGGAGATCACCGGTGGAAACATCTCCGATGTCGTCAACAGGGTGGCAGCCGCAGAGCGCACATCCCTGACCGTGATGGGGAGGAGGGGGCAGGGAGTGATCGAGACGCTCCTTATCGGAAGCGTCGCAAACGATATCCTCCGGTACGGAACGACTGACCTCCTCCTTGCTCCCCTTGGAAGCAGCAAGGACGCCGGTACGAATAAACAGCCCTGTTCTGACCTTTTCTCCCATGTCCTCATCTGCACGGATTTTTCTCTCCCGGATGTCACTTCTCTTGCCCTCGAGAGAATACCCCGGCCCCGCCGGATCTCCCTCCTCCATGTCGTGAGCCACGGGGAGTCAAAGGAGGAGGTCGAAGAACTCTCCAGGTCGGCATGGCTGGAACTCGAGAGAGAGAAGAACGATATCTCCTCCCCCCCTGCCGTCATCAATACCGCTGTGCGGGTCGGCAGCCCGTCACTGGAGATTGTTGGGTATGCCGCGACCGAAGGTGTCTCTCTCATCATCCTGAAGTCTGCCGGGGTGAGAGGTTTCATTCCAAGATTCCTTGGATCAACAGCGGCACAGGTCGCACGGACTGCCCGGGTACCCCTTCTCGTGATCAAGCAGGGAGGCACAGCGCCGAAGTGATGTGTCCAGGGACATCCCCGGGACATCTCCCAGACATTTTCCGAATCTCCCGTCAGTATCGTTGTGCACCTCCCCGTGACCGGGGCGATCCCCCATTTTTTCGCTCGATCAGGGGTTGTTTTTTCGCACAATTCCGATACACCTTTAAGATGCAGGAGAAAATCTGTATGTCAATGGCAAAAAAGAAGGAAAAGGCAGAAAGCCATGAAGAACCGCTCAAATTGTTCTACATATTTTATAACAAAGAGCGGTGGGACAACTGGATCAAAACCCTCCGGGAGTCCCGGTTTGATGCAGAACCCGGCAGCGAAGAGATGCCGGAAGGATATAACGTCCTCTATAACTTTGCCATGGACATCACCCTCTCGGTCCTCAAGATCATCAGGCTCTACCAGAACGGCCGGTTCACGAAGGAGGAGGCAACCGAAAAGCTCAACGAGGTTGAGGCAGTTGTCATGGGTGAGGTGCCCGAAGACGAACTCGAGGATTACGTCGAGTCTCTCCAGCTATCCCTCCTCGTCCTCTTTGCAGGATGCCGGAAGTTCCTCTCGGGAGATTACCAGAAGGATATCAAGACACTCGTGAAGGAGGGGAGGAGAACGGTCGAAACGGACATGGAGAAAGCGCTCGATATCGCCGGGGACATTGCGGCATGCGTGATTGACGGGGCTGCCTGCTGTGGCAGGTACGTCAAGGACGATATCGAGCAGCCGACGCTCTTTGACGAGTGGCTGATCGAGATCGAGAGCATGGCAGAAGCGGTCTCATCCCTCAAGAACTTCGATGAAGAGGCAGGAGAAGTGTGATAGCTGAAAAAGCCCGGTTCCGGCACGCCCGGAGACTGGAGAGGCTCGTGGGTTTCCGGATACCTGATCAGGCCTTTCATGGGGCAACCCTCGAGACTGTCTCGTCCCGGCTCAACTTCGACCGGCTCGACCATACCCTCCACGACCAGCTCGTCCGGTTCGTCCATGCATTTCTCCGCTGCAAGTGCCGGGACGCCCCTCTCTGCGGCTGCCCGGAGAGGAAATTCACGCGGGAGATCCTCGAATTGAGAGAGAACGGCCTCGATCACCGCCAGATAAGCCAGTACCTCATCGAGGAATACGGGATCGATATCTACCCGGCAGATATCCTCTCGTTCCTGGAAGACTCCGTCCACGTGCTCGAGGCGATCGCGGACATTGCAAGGCTCGAGAACCTCCCCGGTCTCTCGCTTGCCGCATCAGACCATATCAGGAATCTCGAGAGGTAAAAATGGATTGACAGTCCCTTCGGACCTGTTTTACAGTGCGCCACCCGAAGACTCCGCTGTTTCTTTTCCGGCCTTCGATTCCGGTTCCTTCTTTTTTTCATCTTTCTTTGGAGATTGCTCATGCTGCGGCCCGCCGAGAGTGCGGGAGAGGGCGATCATCCCGGAGGTGTCCCCGAGAGTCATCGTGTCGAGCACCGTCGAGGGGACGATGACGAGGGTCGCCTTCTCTTTCAGACCTTCGTACAGCATGTTCATGGCGCGCAGGTGCAGGGCGGTGGGGTTGTTCTGGTAGGTCCGGGCAGCCTCCTCGAACTTCTCTGCGACCTGCCGCTCCGAGTCGCCCAGTATCACCCGGGCCTGCCGCTCCCTCTCGGCCTGGGCCTGCATCGACATTGCATCCTGGAGCTCTGCAGGGATGAGGACGTCGCGGATCTCGACCGAGGAGACGTGGATTCCCCACTGTTCAGCGCGTTCCTCGATGATCCTCTGGAGTTCGAGATCGAGTTTCTCCCGCCCCTCGAGCATCTCTGCAAGCAGCGACCTCCCGATCACCTCGCGGAGGGCAGTCTGGGCCGCCCAGCTGACTGCGGCCCTGTAGTCCTCGACGAGGAGGGCTGCCCGTTCCGGGTCGACAACCCTCCAGAAGAGGACAGCCTCGACATCGACTGGAACGGTATCCTTCGTGAGCGTCTTTTCAGCCGTGAAGGAGGTCGTGATGATGCGGGTGTCTATCCAGTACGCAACAGTCTCGATGAGGGGGATAATCGTGAAGATTCCCGGTCCATACAGTCCCCTGAACTTTCCAAGGTGCAGGACAACGGCTTTCTCCCACTGGTTCGCAAGCTGGACTGCTGCTGCCAGAAACAGGGCGGCGGTGACCACTGCAGGTGCAATGACAAGGGCTGCCGGGTGTCCCGTCATCTGGTGGAGGGTGTAGGATGCCCATGCGCCGGTTCCAGAGAGGACAAGGAAGAGTGCGACCTGGAGGTTATTTGGTTGTTTCATGGACGAGTCTCTCTGCTGTTCACAGGATAATGATATGGATGCGGGCAGGCCTTTTCAGAAAAGACCGGGCGCTGGCAGGGATGATCCACGAGACCCGGTTCCCCGGCGCCGCGCAGGTGGGGACTCATCAGAATGCAGGGTGGAGCAATCCTGAAATTTTCCCCTGCATCTGTCCATCATGGTTCCTGCGGAAGCCTTGCAAGATCCATGACGTACCGGGAGACCCCCTGCGCAACGTTTCCGCATCGCCGGACAGCAAGGAGAGAAAGACCGAATCCTGAGTAATGCGTGGAGAGGCCCGCGAGATCCCCCTGTTTTTTAAAGGTATAGAAATGGAGCAATCCATCCGGCCTGACCAGGGGCGCTGCCTCCAGGAGGGCATCGTCCCTCCCGTAGGGAGCGGGGATGACAGCCCGGTCGAAGTCGCAGGGAAGGGAGGAAGCGACTGCATAAAAATCACCCTCCAGGATCCGGACCGCCGGGGAGACGCCGTTTTTTTCGCAGTTCTCCCGCAGAAACGAGAGTGATGCGGGACTGTTCTCGATTGCTGTAACGCGGGCACCGCGTGCTGCAATGGGCACGACAAACGGGCCGACTCCTGCAAAGGGGACAATGACTCTTTCTCCCGGCCGGATGAGACCTGCGATTCGTGCACGCTCGGAGGCAAGGCGGGGTGTGTAAAAGACACGTGAAAGGTCGAGGTGGTAGGAGAAGCCAAATTCCCGGCACGTGGTCTCTGTCTCTTCTCCATGGATGGGTACGAACTGAGGGACGCGGGAGTCTCCGCGGGGGATGGGCTTCCTGCAGAGGACTGTGTGTACATTCCGGTGGCGGGCAAGTATCGTGCCGGAAATGGACGGGGCAGTCTCCTCGAGGGTATCAGGGAGGGAGATGACTGCGATGTCCCCGATAATCTGGTAACGGAAAGGTTCTCCGGCGATTCCGGATTCCGGTATGCCCAAAGATTTTTTCCTTCTCCATCGCATGGGGAAAACTCCCTTCCTTCCTGTGCAGGCGCCAGGCAAGAATCCCCCGGGACTGCACGGGGACCCGTTTCAGGTGCTTCCCGTATCAAGTCCCAGGGGGCCGACCTGGATGACTTCCTCTCCCCTGACAAGCGTTGCCGCAGGGGAATTCCGGTTATGGAAACGTACCTTGAATGTGTAGACAGGAGAGGTAAATTTTACCCATACGTCCTTTCCATTATCCCTGATAGTGAAGATACCCTGTGCATTCACCTTTTCCATCCACTCTTCTCCATCCTCTCAAAATTCAAAAAGAATGTCCCGGTCGTGAACCTGTCCTGCACGAGGGTGTTCTTTTCTGGGACGTGGATGTCGATCTCTCCAGCCATGAGACCAAACAGGAAAGGAACTGCCTGATATCATCGGAAGGAACAGGGAACCCGGGGAAACGATGCGGGGTATCCGGGGAATATGCATGACCTGCAAGGAGAAACTGGAGCAGGATCTCCCCTGTCCGGACATTTCCCCCATCTCTCACCCGGTTATTCCGGAAGTGAGGGTCAAACAACAGAGAATATATTCCCTCCCCGTGAAAATTCAGGATGAAATGGATGATTTCTTGGTATACGGAAAATATTCCCGGCTAATCCATTCCCTGTTCAACTCCCGGCTCAAGATCCAGACTCTTCTCGTTCTCCGGGAGAAGGACTCGCCTCTCTCGGTACTCCGGGACGTGACCGGGAGCACCTCGCAGGCCATCATCCCCAGGATCCGGAACCTCGAGGCCCTCGCTCTCGTCGAGGGAAAGGGGCACAATTATGCCCTCACACCGCTCGGGCAGGTCGTTGCCGACGAGATATCCCGCTATGTCACCCTGCTTGGAGGAATCGGGTCGCACCAGCATTTTTTCGCAACGCATGACCTCTCGGGGATTCCTCCTCTTTTCCTTGCCCGGATTGGAGACCTCATCTCCTCTGAGGTCCAGTATGATACCGCGACTGACATGTTCTCGGTCTATACCCATTACATCGCTATCCTCCGCGATGCCTCCTACATCCATGGGCTCTCTTCGGTGGCAAGTCCGGGTCTTGCCCAGTTCCTGGCAGAAAAGATAACCGAAGGGATTCCTGTCGATCTCGTCGTGAGTGAAAACGTCGTGAAGATGCTCGGGGAAGACCCCTATGAACGATTCATGCGCAGCCTCGCGGGTGCCGAAAATTTCCATGTGTTTGCCATTTCAGAGGATATGCGGATTGGTCTGACCGTGACAGACAGGAACCTCTCCCTCGGCCTCTTCAAGAGGGAAATCCCCCAGTATGACAGCTCGTGCGACCTGTTCTCCTCCGATGCCCGGGCTGTATCGTGGGGTGAAGACCTCTTCCAGTATTACAAAAAGAGGGCACGGAGGATCCCCCTCGAGGACATCTCCCGATGAATTCCTCTGGTGACAGGTGTGGTTCCTGCGAGATTTTTCGCTCTGGTTGTATCCCGGAATGAATTGCATGAACGAGGACAGGAGCAGGAAAACCCGGCTGCAGGAAGAGACCGGAAACGAGTGGAACGGCGGTTCCCGCTCCGTTCAGATGGAGCAGCTGGCAGGAAGGATATCTGCCTGCGTTCTCTGTCCCCTCGCCTCTTCCCGGACGCATACTGTCCCGGGAGAAGGGCCTGTTCCCTGTTCCTGCGCTTTCATCGGGGAGGCACCGGGGAAGAGGGAGGACGAGACAGGGAGACCATTCATCGGACGGGCAGGAAAGATCCTCTCGGGTCTCCTTGCATCATGCTCTCTTGCGCGGGAAGAGGTCTTCATCACGAGTATCGTGAAGTGCCGGCCGCCGGGGAACAGGTCCCCCCGATCTTCCGAGATCTCTTCCTGCATGCCCTACCTCGAAGAGCAGATATCGCTCCTCTCTCCCCGTCTGATCGTCCCGATGGGAAGGATTGCTGCAGGGGCTCTTTTCCGGATGTATCATCTTTCCTTTCCATCCCTCCGGGAAGTCAGGGGCAGAGTCTTTTTTGTGCCTGCGGGAGAGCGCGGCCACGAAGTGATCATTTTCCCTGTCCTCCACCCTGCGGTCGTCACGCACAACCCCCCGGCCCGGCATGAACTCGAGTCGGATTTCCAGAAACTGGCAGAGATCATCGGGTCACTCCNGNAGGAGCAAAGGTAAATNTTTCCCGACGGGGAAGGGTACAGGAAGAAGGTTTACCAGTCATGGATCGCATCAGCCGCATTATTCCTCTTCTCCAGATGGCAGGAGGGGCAGGGCTCCTCTTCCTCGGGGGAATTGAACTTGTCATGGAACCCAGCCTGATCGANTATTTTGCAATCGTCTTTGGGACATTCTTCTTTGCGACCGGGACTCTGGGGTTCCTGAAGGGAAAGGTGTATTGAGAAGGAACAAAACGGGATGCCCCTGTCCATTTCCCCCATCAGGCATGCNTCTCCTGCCATCTGNCGGAGGGGGTGAGAGGGGAAAGCCCCCGAAGAACAGCCCCGGTCCATCCCTTTGCTACGACAATTTTTCCTGTTTCCTGATTTTTCCTGTGANCGGTTGGTCNTCTGCACGAAAAAANCTCGACTTCCTGCNGGGATATNCGTGGAAGAGACTGATGAAAAAAGGANCGGGAGATNTCAGGGCTGCGGGAGCGATCCCGGTGGTGCACATTTGAGGAGAGTCCTCGTGATATCCTCNTCTCTTGAAAAGTAGAGGTTGTTGTGNCCNTTCCACGACCCGCACCCGCGGAAGACCACTGCGGGGACGCCGTTGTTGCTCTCACCCATGACGAAGTTGGCAAACCCGGCAATCTCGTCCACCACGGCCTCCTCCGTGATCCGGAGGACGTGCCCGAAGAGATCGGTGTCGCCCCGGAAGTCCCTGATGGCATCGATCCCGCTCCACCCGACCGCGTGCCCTGTCTGGCCCCGCCGAAACGATCTCCCGCAGGTGTCCGTGATGATGACGCCGATCGACTTCCCGCAAAGATCCTTTATCGCTCCCCGAACCTCGCCGGCCGCGGCCATGGGATCGGGTGGCAGGAGGATGACCATGTCATCCTCGATGTTGCTCTGGTCGACGCCTGCACGAACGCCAACGTGGCCGCACGCGACCTCGGAGAGGACGAAGGGGTACTCGAGGAGAACCTCGGTCGATGCATCGAGAACCGCCTGGATGAAACGCGGATCTTCCCGCGTCTTTTCTGCAATCCTCCTTGCTCTCTCCGAGGGGACGATATCATGGAGACAGCGGGTATATCCTTTTGCCTTGGAGTAGACCGAGGACGCAATGCAGAGGATGTCCCCGTCCTCAAATGTTACCCTCTCTGCAATCAGGGCCGGGAGATCGTCTCCCTTCTGGATCATCGGGAGCCCCCGGATACCCTCGACTTCGATGTGCATGAGAGTAGGTAGGCGCCTTTTCCCTCATTAAGCTAGAGAATGGCTGGGGAAAGGAACAGGATTTGTCTCGATCCCGGGATCCCTGGAACCGTCCCTTTCCGGGAAAAATTGGTTTTTCAAGGGGACTCTTCCCGTTTGAGGCTCCGTTTCAGCTCCACGAGGAAACTCCCTGCGGGGGTTCCCTCCACCTCCTCTTTGCGGAGGGCACCGTACCGGAGGAGGAGCATCAGCGCAACGAGGAAGAGAGAGATCGCAAGGAGCAGGAGCGGTTCGATCTCGAGGACACCATGCAGAATGATTTCGCGGAGCACGGAGACGATTCCGACCTCGATCATGATATCGACAGCGATCCGGTGTTCGCGAAGGTAGATGATGAGGAGGCGGTAGATCTCCACGAGCACGAGGATGTAAATAAGCTCGGATGCGATGAACCGGAAGTTCATCGGTCCTGCAAAGCTCTCGAGGAGACCGTGTAGGATCCTGATCATCAGTCCGAAGAGGAGAATGCATATGACAATGACGATGATGTCCTGAATGTTCTCGAGCAATCTCCTGAAGATGTCGTGGATCCTGTGATATGTCTGCTCTGCCATGACCTCCTCCACCTTGCTCTTTTTTCCTGTCACCTGTGCGGTATCCCGTATTCCTGGTCGATCTCGCCGGCAGCAACCTCAAGGTCATCGAGGATCCGGAGAGCGTCCTTCCGGATCTCCTGGACGAGGGTTTTGAGGCTCCGGCCCCGGATATAAATCCTCCTCTTCTGCCGGAAAACAATTCCTGCCTGAACCAGCTTGCGGATGTGGTGATTCACGCGCGAGGGCGAAACGTCCAGTTCGTGTGCAATCTCCTCAACGGGAATGCCTTCGCCTGAAGCCCGGGAGGAGAGGAGAGCGATGATGATCCGGGAAGCGACGCGATCGATATCCCGTCCCTCCCCGATACCGAGACACTGGCAGAACCATATCACTCGCTCCTCGCCGCTGCTCGGGATCGGTCGGTCTCCAGATCTGAGGACGATCACCTGGGCCATGGAACCCTCTTGATTATATCAAATAAGTTCAAATATTATATAAATATATTCTATCTTGTAGAGATGATTTATACAAATTCGATACATTTTTTTATTTTGAGAAGAGAATTATACGTGCTTTCCGGAGGTGCAGATGCACAATGGAGATCGTTCCTATCGGTGAAAGAGTTCTTGTCAAACCGATACAGGCAGAGGAAAGGACAAAGAGCGGTATTTATATTCCTGAGACCGCCCGGGAACAGAGGAAGCAGGGATCAGTCGTCTCTGTCGGCACCCGGGAGGACGGGACACCCCTGCCCCTGAAACCTGGTGATCACATCCTCTACGGAGGCTACAGCTCCGAGACGTTCGAGATCGACAGGGAGACATACGTGTTCGTCCCGTTCAAGGACGTCGTTGCAAAAATCGTCAGGGAGTGATGGCGCATGGCCCAGTCAAAGCAGCTCATCTTCAACGAGGAGGCACGCAAGCTCCTCCTCTCCGGGGTGAACAAGGTCGCAGATACCGTCAAGATCACCCTCGGGCCGAAAGGACGGTACGTCGTCATCGACAAGCCGACCAGTCCTGTCGTNACCAANGANGGCGTGACGATAGCAAAGGAGATCTCCCTCCATGACAAGTTCGAGAANATCGGCGCCAAGCTTGTCAAGGAGGTCGCCCAGAAGACGCAGGACAAGACCGGTGACGGGACGACGACGGCAACGCTGCTTGCGCAGGCGATCCTCACCGAGGGNTTGAAGAACATCTCCTCCGGTGGAAATCCCATCGAGATCAAGCGTGGTATCGATGCAGCCGTTGCCGCTGCGGTNGACTACATAAAATCGGTGAGTGTCCCTGTCAATGACCGCGAGAGAATCGTTCAGGTNGCGACAATATCTGCAAATAACGACGAGGAGATAGGCAGGCTCATCTCCGACGCAATGGAGAAGGTCGGGTACGGCGGNCTGATAACNGTTGAGGATGCAAAGAGCCTCGAGACGAGCCTCGAGGTCGTCAAGGGNATGCAGTTTGANCGCGGGTTTGTCTCTCCCTACATGGTGACCGACCACGAGAAGATGACAGCAGAATACGAGGANCCNGCGATCCTGATAACCGACCGGCGGATCTCGACCCTCAAGCAGATGATCCCTATCCTCGAGACAGCAGCCCAGGAGGGAAAACCGCTCCTCATCATCGCCGAGGACGTGGAGGGCGAAGCCCTTGCCGCCCTGATCTTAAACATCATCCGGGGTGCCATCAAGGCCTGTGCCGTCAAGGCTCCGGGTTACGGAGACGAGAGGAAGGCGATCCTCGAGGATATTGCCATTCTCACAGGTGCAACCGTGATCTCCGAGGACCGCGGGATGAAGATCGAGAACGTCTCGCGGCAGGCGTTCGGGTCGGCCCACACGGTGCGGGTGGATAACGAAAAAACACTGATCGTCGGCGGGAAAGGGGACCGGAAAGCCCTCGATGAACGGATCCGGCTCATCGAGTCCCAGATCAACATCTCCGACTCCGAGTTCCGCAAGGAAGAACTCANGAAGAGGCTCGGGAACCTCACCGGGGGAGTTGCCGTCATCAGGGTGGGTGCAGCCACCGAGACAGAATTAAAGGAGAAGAAGATGCGGATCGACGACGCCCTGAACGCGACAAAAGCTGCTGTCGAGGAGGGCGTCGTTCCCGGCGGAGGCCTGACGCTCTTTTGGGCTGTGACTGCCCTCGATGCCCTCGCGTTCGATGATGACAGGAAAACTGGCGTCTCGATCGTCCGCAGAGCCCTCGAGGAGCCCCTCCGCCAGATCGCCCGGAATGCAGGTGTCGAGGGTGCAGAGGTCATTGCACGTGTCCGGAGCAGCGGCGATCGGAAGTTTGGATACAACGCAAAGACAGGCACCTACGAGAACCTGATGGAGAAGGGTGTGATCGACCCTGCAAAGGTCGTCAGGGTGGGTCTCCAGAACGCAGCCTCGATTGCAGGGATGATCCTTTCGACAGAAGTTGCAATAACCGATTTCGACGAGGAGAAGGACAAGAAGACAGCCGCAATCATCATCTGATTGGACGGCGAAACCCCCTCATTTTTTCCCGGAGTGCCCCCCTCGAAAGAGCGGAGAGCCTGTTATATCTCCCGTGATGTCTAATCCGCGTGCTTTTGGGACCTGGTTTCATGGCAACAGGCCAACATTTATCCCCCAGAACATGCTTTACCGGGTAACCAGAGGATGTGTTGCATGTCTCTCTCCCGGTTCCTCCTCTCCCATCCCGAAAAGGCATGCAGTATCAGGCGTGCGGTCAATTCCCGGTGCGAGATATGCGGAGGTCTCCTGACTGAAGAGTCGGCCGAGATCCACTGCTTCTGCGACACGGAAAAGGAGGAGAGGCTCGACCCGGCTGGTCTGGAAAGGTTCCTCCTTGTCCTCTGCTCTGGCTGCCATGAGTCGCTCCACGACTCCGGTGCGGCCATCCGGGATCAGGAGACCCTTGCACAGGGGAGAGAAAAGGAGGTCTCGCGGAGGATACAGAGGATCCTCTCCTCCGTCCCCCGGAATTACGAGCCGCCCGATTCCGACGTGGAAGGGGCATACCGGGATGCCTGTGCATCCCGGTACGGAAACCTCATCTGATGCGATGCGGCTTTTTTTGGGGCCATGCCATGCCGGCTTTTTCCCTGCCCGGTGACCCCGGGAGCGTCTCTTCCGGCAAGTTATCTGTTCTTTTCGGTTGCCATGACGGTGCTTCCGGCGACCCCGGGTTTTTTTAGGGAAACCATGTTCTGGTGCAGGTGGTATCACCGGGCTGCTCCTGCTGGTCTCCTGTTTCCAGCCGTCGAGCCGGCTGGTGCCCAGCATCACGACAGAAAAGGAAGGATCCCTGTGGTGGGGCGACTGCTCTCCGATAGTTGTTTAAAAGATATTCCCTTTCTTTCAGTGAGGAAATATCTTTAACGGCCCCCTTTTCGTCTTTTGAGGATCTGTTCCTTTTGCTCCCCAAACTCCTCTTCTGTCAGGATCCCCCTCTCCCGGAGTCCCTCGAGGAGTTCGAGGAGTGCGATTGTCTCCTGCGGAGAGTCCTTTCTGTCCCTCTTTTCCTCCCTTTTCCTCTTCTCCTCGACTTCCTCGAGAAACGCGGTGGCGAGGATCCCGGTCGGAACGGCAAACATCGCGATTCCAAGGACCGCGATGAACGATCCAACGAGTTTTCCTGCCGGGGTGACAGGACAGATATCCCCGTATCCAACGGTGGTGAGAGTCTCGATCGACCACCACATCGCGTGGGGGATGCTCGCGAAGGCCTCGGGCTGGGCCTCGTGCTCCAGGGCATACATCAGGCACGATGAGAAGACCACGAGTATGACGAGCACAAACCCGGCAACAGCGAGGGTCTCCTTCTCCTTCAAAAAAGCATTCTTCACGAATTTGAGAGCAGTGGAGTGTCTCCCCAGCTTGAAAAGCCGGAATATCCTCATCAGGCGGAGGACACGGAGGAACCGCAGGTCCAGGGGGATGATGAAGGGGATGTAGAACGGCAGGACGGCAAAGAGGTCGACGAGAGCAAGGGGCGTTACCGCATACCGGAGCCTCCCAAAAACCGTGCCTGCAAAAGCCGGATTCTCCGTGCAGACCCAGAGGCGAAGGACGTATTCCACGGAGAAAACGAGAATGGAAAAGGTCTCGAAGGATGCAAAGAATGCCGGGAACGCATCCGCGATGCTCCTGACAGACTCAAGCACCGTTGCTGCAACGTTTGCGATGATGAGGAGAACGAGGAAGAGATCGATTGCGAAGGCTGCACGGCTCCCCCCTGCCGGCCCCACCTCGAGGAGAGAGTATACGTCAGCCTTCAGGGTGGACGTTCCCGGTGCATTCCGGCTTTCCTGCTCCTGCATCATTCTCCCCTGTTCATTTGGAGGTGCACTGTATTGTATGTGTCTCCCGGACCGGGACATCTCCTCTCAAAAGGAATAGCTCACCGGATCCTTCCATGCCGGGAGGGACTACCCCGCCAGAGCGCTGGAGAGGCTGGGGGGAGAGAGGATCGGGGATGGGTACCCTTCCGTGATCAGATGATATCCAGTATAGGCAGTTCCCGGATCTCCTGCTCTTCTTCTCTTCCGCTCCCATGTCTGCAACCCGCACTCTCTCTATCTCCAGTCGATGCAATGGGCAGGAAGCAAAGAATTGTTTTATCCAGCTGATGAATCCCATGGCCCTCTCCTTCCGGATCATCCTGTTTGGAGTGGGTGGTTAAAAAGGGAGGGGTGGGGGATGGCCGGGCAGAAAGGAGGAGAAAAGATCCCCCTCCCGTTTATGGATGGGGGATTTGCATGCGAGGGGTGGGATTCGAACCCACGGACTCCTTCGAGAACGGATCTTAAGTCCGCCGGTTTTGGCCAGGCTTGCCTACCCTCGCGGATATTTCTCCTTAGTCTGTCACCTCCGGACAATAAGGTCGTCGGTTATGAGCGTGTGCCTCTCCCTCCACCATGCATGGAGTGCACGTGCAAGGAGAAAAGTTCCGGGGCAGACGAGGAGGACTCCCACCACGCGGGTGATGAGGATGGCGGTCATTTCCGACCGGAAGATGACGAGGAGCCCTGTTGCAAGGAGCCCCGCCCCGGCGAGGACGAGGAGCGCTCTCCGACCGGGAGGTTCAACGGAGAAAAACCCGGATATTGCAATGCCGAGTCCGCCCACGACGAAGACAGCCCCCGCTATGGTCGCAAGGATACCCCCGAGGAGACCGGGCCATGCGAAGGCAGCGAAGGCAACAAGAAGCATCAGGATCCCGATTCCGAGCGGGAGGAGAAACGGCCATCCGCCACCGCGGGAAAGAGTTGCGGCAACCACGAGGAAGATGACCGCGATGACAAACGCGAGTGCTCCAAGCGAGTAGAGTGCGAGTCGTAGAGAGACGCCGGGCTCGAGGAAGAGGAGGAGGCCAAGGAAGAGGAGAACGAACCCCCCGGCAAGGGAAAAAACCCATGATTGCGGCGAGAATGTGCAGGAGACTGATGCCATGCCATACAGTTTCTCTCCCGGAAGAGAAAAACCGCTCGTGCATGCTGCAGAATAGAGGGAGAAATCATCCATCGCACAAGGGGGTACAGACCCGCAGAAAGCCTAAATTCCTTGCCCGCTCCATACTCACGAAGAACAGGGGGAGACGGGGTTCTCCATGTACGCAATCCGTTTCTACCGGATCTTTGATATCGGCGAGGAGATCGATCTCCGGGCGCTCGAGGAAGGGCTTGCACGGNGCATGGCGACATCGCGGTTCCGGTTCCAGAGGGTCAGTCCGACANCGATCATCATCGACCAGCCCCCCCTCCTCATCAGGCTCCCGGGGATGTCGATCGAGACCGTCAGGGGTACTCTCCCGCTCTCTGTCATGGCCCGGATCTACGAGTTCGGTGCGTTCTCGCTCTGCCTGTCCCTGGAAGAGATGGATGCACCTCCCTTGGCCCTCCGGGAGATGGCTCTCTCGCTCTCCGGGCAGGATGCCCTCTCCCGCTTCTTCGATGCAGCGCTGTCCGAACTCCGGGGTATCCTCTCCGTTCACATCGGGACCCGGCCAGTCGACCCGGCCTTCTACGACGACTACACGATCTACCTTGCCGACCGGCAGGATCCGTCCCTTGACCCTGTCGTCATCCTGCTCGGGGAGGATGCAGAGTTCTCGCCGGAGATACGGCGCGAAACCCTCCAGTACTCTTTCTCCTACTACCCTGACGAAAGGGCAGTCCTCTCGTGGGGCGGAGCAGTCATCTTCTCGCCCGGTCCCCCTGTTGACCTGATCGAGCTGATCGAGTTTGCGGCAGTCCAGGTCCTCGAACTCCGTTTCTACGACAGGGAGCTCTCCCGGCAGATGGACAGGATGTACGATGATATCGAGAATGCGGATCGCCAGTGGTGGCTGATCCGTTCCCTCCACTACCGGAAGCTGATGAAGGATCTGATGAGCGAGCAGGCAGAGGTCTCCGAGATTGTCGAGGATATCAACAACCTGATCAAGGTCACGGACGATATCTACTATGCAAGGGTGTACGCGGCCGCCCTGCATGCCCTGAGAAGTGATTCATGGAGCCAGAGCGTCAACAGGAGGCTCTCGACGATTCGCGAGACCTACAGGATGCTCTCGGACGAGGTGAACGTCCAGCATGCCCATTTCCTCGAGTGGATCGTCATCATCCTCATTGCTCTCGAGATCATCCTTTTTACGCTGCCGCTGGCCGGTCACTGACAGGATAGATGGCATGGAGAGAGCAGTATGCCGGAAAGCTGCCAGTAAAACCACGATGCCGGGGGAGTTCCAGCCCTGCCCCCAGCCGTTTGCTCCGGGCTCTTGCAAGGAATCCCGGCATGAGATGGAATGTGCACCGGCGTCCGGGAGACAGGGGCAGGGAAGGAAAATGCATTTCTCCCATCTCCCGGAAACACGCATTTATTGACTTTTTCATCCAGATTACACCATGATGGTCCCGCAACCACGCTGCATCAACAAGATAAGGGGAAAGATCCTCCTCAAGGATACAACGGAAGAATCGGTGGAATCTTACGTCATGGAAAACTGTTCCGAATGGTACTATATCCCTCCAAACTTTTCCCTCCGCGGGGTCACCATCCTCCTCAAAAAGCCGATGCCCCTTGGGTTCAAGGTGAAAAAGAAGAAAATTCTGATTCCGTTTGTCAAGCCCTGTTTCGGCCCGATACTCGTCGAGGCCGACGCAAACGAAGAGGATTTCAGGGTGCTGCGGGAGACCCTCGGGCAAGAGGGGGATTGATCCGGACAGAAAAACCCGGATGAAAACCCCGGAATACCATCGGAGGAATTCTCTCCTTTTCCAGGACGCTATCTGGCCTGCAGCTTTTTTAAGAGCCAGGCCATGTTTTTCCCGAGGGCTTCCATGGTGGCCATCCCCTCGTTATCGCGCTCCACGTCCCCGGGGTTCATCCCGATTCCGATGTTCCAGTAGATCGATCCCACGGTGATCATGTTGCTGATGCCAAAGAAGTGATTGATGGTATCGAAGGCATGGATCCCGCCAGCCCTCCGGACTGCCACGACAGCCGCGCCAACCTTGCGGGAGAACATCCGTCCGTTTGCCATTGCAACGAAACCTGCCCTGTCGATGAGGGCCTTTGTTTCCGGGGAGACATCGGCGAAGTACGTGGGCGATCCGATCAGGATCCCGTCGGATGCCGCCATCTTTCCGATGCAATCGTTGATGATATCGTCGTCAAAGACGCACCTTCCATCCTGGTTCGCAAAGCATTTCCCGCAGGCTGTGCATCCATGGACCTTCTCTCCGCCGACATGGACAAGTTCTGTCCCGATTCCCTCTTCTTCGAGGATGGAGCAGACGCGAAGGAGCAGTCTCTCCGTGTTTCCACCCTTCCTCGGGCTTCCACTGAACGCAACGACTCGCATGAGCAGTATGGTGGGAGCCGGACGTGATAAATATCATTCACGGTCTTCCTGCCCGGAAAGATACAGCCGTTCAGTGCTTTATCCGAATATACAGGGCTATTGCGCCGATGATGGCTGCATTGGCAATGCCATAGGAGAGGAGATCCCCCGTCCCGTTGGGCCAGACGAGCGATTCGCCAAGGAAGAGCACGGCGAGTGCAATGGCAACAAGGCCTAGGAGTTTCTCTTTGAGATCGTCCACGTCGCAGATCTTGAGCCAGCCGGGGAGCGGTGCTTTCGCAATGAACAGCTCGTACAGCCCGAGGGAGATGATGTAGAAGACCGTTGCAACGAGAAATAGGTCGATGATCTCCACGGCGACTGCCATGGTGTGCTTCATTTCCTCGATCCCGAATGAAAAATGAGCGAGTGCAAAGGCGAGGCTCGAGATCGTGATGACGAACCCGTAGAAAAAGAGGGAGATGGAGAGGAGTCCGGACCCGATCACGGCAAGGAAGAAGACGACCCTGCTCGCATGCCCGACAGGGAATTGCCCCCTGGGGGTCCCTCTCTCGCACGGATCGGGCTGTTCATCAGGGGGGTTTTCCGGTATTTTACCCTCTTCATTCATGGTAGCAAGCCTCCTTCCCCCAGTATCTCGTTACTTTCCTACATAAATGCGGCAGGTCAACCCCGGACAGGGAAGGGGGAAGGGATCCTGTCCCATGATCTCATCTCTTTTTTTTCAACTCATAACGAGGGGCCGCAAAAAAAGACGAGGCCTCCTTACAGGGCCAGATCACGGTGCCTGGGAAGGGAAATCAGGAGATTTTTCCATTATTCTCCCGGTAACCGTCATGAACGGGTCAGATAAAAACAGAGTACCCGCGTTCGCGAAAGAACCGGGCAGCGGCCGCATCCCACTCGTCGTCAGAGATGTCATCCATCCTCTCCCGGAACGCCATCCATGACGGGACAAGTCCCTCCTCCTCGAGGTGGAGGTACCGCGGCTCCATGACCCGGGCGACCCTCCGCCCCTCTCTGTCAAGGACCAGGACCCGCCAGCACTGGTACTCCCGGCAGACGTCGGGCCGGGTCTGGTGCACCGTGCAGAACGATAGCCCCAGGGTTCGGTCCAGCCGGAGAAACGGGCAGGGGTTCTCCCACTCAGCGGGGACGAGGGACTCCGCAAAGAGCCGGCGAAGCGGCGGGGCCACCTCCACTTCCTGGGTGTCGCCGGTGTACTCGTTCCGGATGAGGAAGCGGAACTCGTCGATTTGCCGTATAATGGCAAATACCTGTCCCATCACGCTGCAGCATTCACCGCACTGCTGGCAGAAGAAAGCCATGCAGGTGTACTGTTCGGCCCGGTGGGATATGCAGGTTTGGGAGGGAAGGAAGAGTGTTTCCCGGGGGGAGCGGTATATTCGCCATGAAACGGCTCATACGAATGAAGGAAGGCAAGCTTACCGGAGGAGTGTTGGGAAATATAGGGAGCTATTCAGAGATCGACCCGGTCGCCATCCGGATACTCTTCGTAGTCCTCACCATGCTCCCGGTCGGGATCGGCGTGATCATGTACATCGCAGTCTGGACCCTGATGCATGAGAAGGGGAGCAGGAGAAGCGGGGAGCCACGCCACGCAGTCTCCGTGAACGCCCGGGATCGCACATGCAATCGGAGGTTGGGAAATGGAAGGAGTCTTTCTGGTATCTCATAGCTTTTTTTGGTGGAGGGGGGTGAATTGACGTATTGTCCGGATACCACTGAACAGTCGAACTTTCCCATGGCGCCCTTTCCGGGAACAGCCGGAGATGGGCTCACCAGGATACGAAAGCGACAGCCCCCCTTCTTTCTCATAAGGGACGGATGAGGTGATAATCCCACACCTTCTGTCGTCGTGGACCGTGACTCGCAGAAAAAGTGGCGCTATTCTTCTCCCTTCTTTTCTTCACACCCGGGAATATCGATATCCGGTACAAACGGCTTGATATCGATGACCGGCGTGCCGTCAAGCGCATCGAGGCCGCGGACCGAAAGGACACACCCCTTTATCCCGAGGAGGTCGACGACGGATATCGAGACGGGGTTCGGGCGATCCGGCGAACGCGTGGCAAACACCCCGTGCTCGACCGGGTTTTTCGGCGGCGTGACCCGGAGCCTCTCCCGGTCCGCACGGTCGAACCAGCAGAGGACAAAGAGGTGGGTCTTCTCCCCGACGCGGAAGAGCCCCTCCTCGTAAGCAGGGTCGATCACGATCTCCGAGACCGTGTCCGAGAGCCTCCCCTGCCGGGGGGCATCCCCCCGTTCCCGGTAGGGGGACCGGACGAACCCGATGGGGTGGAGTTCGATCTTCATGGAGAGCGGTGCTCCCCGTCCTGCACACGGGATTCGGCGCAGGGGATGCAGACCCGCGAGCCATCGACCACGCGGGTCTTTGCGTCTGCGACAGACTCCCCGCAGCAGGCACAGGTGATCGTGGCAAAGATCCTCGCCTTCGCCGGAGGCGGAGACGAGATCTCAGCGATATGCAGCAACGTGTCCTCCGGCACAGAGAGGATGCGTGCCGTTGCGTCCTGCATGAGCTCCCGGAACGTTCTCTCCTCCTCGTGTGAGGCGGTCCCCGAGAAGACTTTCTTGCGGAGTGCGTCCGTCGCCGGCCGCCCGCCCCTCTCAACCTCGCAGACACGGACGCGGATGGCCCGGTTCGTATTACGGGAGAAGAACGAGAAAGCGTGCTTTCCATAGTCGTGGATGACGAGGTTTCCCTTCCCCGCGGTGCAGCCGGTTATTACCTGGATGGCGTCGACCCCGCAGGCATCGGTCTCCGCGACGCAGACAAGTTCCTCGTCGTAGGGCCGCGCAACCCCGAGCCTTTTCATCGCGGTGGTCGCGACCCGGTACCCAATCGCAAGCCCGGGGCAGGCGTGGCCGTGGAACGCGACGCATTCTTCAAACGAAGGGAAATGTGAGTGGGAATAGGTTCCTTCCTGGTTCTCGCACATGGGTATCTCCGTTTATGGGAGGAATACAATATCAATCATTCACCAGTTCACAGGCCTCACCTGCAGGGACCACGCAGCGGACACCTGCGAGCTCCCCGATGACCACCGGGAGTCCGTACACCTCTTCGATCACTCCGGGGCTCACCACATCGTGCCCGCCGTGCGAGTGAACCCTGCCGCCTTTGAGGAAGATGAACCGGTCGGCAAACCTGAGCGCCTGGTTGAGGTCATGCATCGTCATTACGGCCGCGATGTGGTGCTCTCGGACGATTTGGGCGATGATGGAGAGGATATTGACCTGGTTCTTCAGGTCGAGGTTGCTCGTCGGCTCATCGAGGAGGAGGNCCTTTGGCTCCTGGACAAGGGCACGGGCGATCGCGATCTTCTGGAGCTCGCCCCCGCTCATCTCGTCGATATAAGAGAGCCGGAGGTGATCCATCTGGAGCCGTCTGAACACCGCATCCACGACTCGCAGGTCTTTCTCAGTCACGTCCCAACCGATGTGAGGTCGCCTTCCGAGGAGGACCGCGTCAAACGCCGTGAGCCTCCCGGTCTCGACCCGCTGGGGTACATACCCTACCTTCCGGGCGATCTCCCTCATATCAAGCCGGAAGAGATCATTGCCATCGAGGAGAACGGCGCCCCCCCGAGGCATCAGGATGCGGTTCAGGCACTTGAGGAGCGTGGTCTTTCCGACCCCGTTTGGCCCGAGGATCGCCACGATCTCCCCTTCATCAATGGAGAACGCGATATCCGCGAGCACTTCATGGTTCCTGTAGAGGAACCGGAGTTCGTCAACAGAGAGGATCATCTTCGATACCCCCTGAGCAGCAGGTAGATAAAGACTGGCGCACCCATGAATGCAGTCAGGACTGCGACCGGCAGCACGTAGGGTGCGACGATCAGGCGTGCCACCGTGTCCGATGCAAGCAGGAGGACCCCTCCCATCACGGCTGACCCTGCGGTGAGGTACCGCTGGTCGTCGCCGATGACCCTCCTCGCCATATGGGGACACACGAGCCCCACGAACCCGATCACACCGAGGAAGGCAACGATCACGGCCGAGACGAGCGCCGCGACAACCATCCCCGCCAGGCGCACCCGCTCCACGTTCACACCGAGGCCCTTCGCGGTCTCATCACCGGCATCGATTGCGTTATAGTTCCAGCGGTTCGCGATGAAATATATGGTCGCTGCCGCAACAATGACCGCGATGAGTGCCAGCTCCGGCCAGCTTGCACGGGAGACATCCCCAAACGTCCAGAAAACCACTGCCGCAAGCTGGGCATCGTTCGAGAAGAACTGCAGGAACATGGTCCCGGCAGTAAAGAGCGAGGAGAGTGCGACGCCGGCCAGCACCATCACCTCGGGAGATGCTCCCCGGATCCGCGAGATGAGCAGGATCACGGCGGTTGCAAGCAGGCAGAAGATGAATGCCATGATGGTCGTCAGGTAAGGGTTGTTGATGGTGACCGCATCTGCCACCCTTGACTGCATGGTGCCGGTCCCAAGCACGATGACGGAGACTGCCGCCCCGAATGCCCCTGCATTGGAGATACCGAGCGTGAACGGCGATCCAAGCGGGTTCCGGAGTATCGACTGCATTGCGACACCGGCGACCGAGAGCCCCATACCCGCCGCGATAGCCGTCAACGCCTGGGGGAGCCTGATGTTCCAGATGATCGCATCCCACTTGTGGGAGACGTTCTGGCCAAGGAGCGTGGCAATGACCTCCTGGAGGGGGATCTCGACTGCACCGACCGAGATCGAATATACAAAGAGGACAAGGAGGACGGCAAGCCCCCCGAGTATCCAAAAGACCTTATTTTGGATATAGCCAAGGTAGTCGGCAGGAACCTCTCCATCAGCAAAATGCATCCTGCCTCACCACCCTCCCTGTGCAGCACCGTCCGTGGTCATGCCCGTGTTTACACCGGGATCTGCGAGAACCCGAACCCTCCGTACTGGCTGTTTATCTGCAGGAAAACCGGCTTTCCGACAAAGAACGTATAGATCTCATCTGCCTTTTGCGCCGGATCGATGTCGGCAAACTGGTCGGGGTAGAGGATCTTACCGACGAAGTAGGCGTCCGCGAGCACCGACTCGTAGTTTGTGTTGTAGAAATTGTAGGGGAGCACCCCGTAGACCCTGCCCTGTTTAATGGCCGAGAGTCCCCGGAGCGCCGGGTCGCTCTTCAGCTCCCCGAGTGCTCCCTGGTTGTCCAGCTGGAGGGTCCCGACATCGACGAAGATATAGTCAGGGTCCCACTCGACAAGGGCCTCCTTGGCAATATCAGCGTGGGCGGTCCCCATCCCCGCAGCGACATTCTTTGCGTTTACCCAGAGAAAGGGCGGATACGCTGGTTCGGTAGAGATGACGCCGTGTGCACCGGCAGAGCTGACGCCTGCAACATATGCCGTCTTCCGATCAGTTTCCGGAATATCCGCGGTCCTTGACTGGAGGTCCTTTATCGTCGCCTCGATATACGCGATGATCTCTTCCGCACGGTCTTCCTTTCCAAGCGCTTTGCCCATCACGCGGAGTCCTGCGTACATCTCGGCCTTCTCGGCGTCGTTCCGGAGCGATCCATAGGGAAATGCCACGACAGGAATACCAGTCTTCTCCTGGAGCTTATCGGCATCCGCCGCGCTCGTGGCATATGCCGTCCCCGTGGAGCCGGTCTTGAAAATCACCTGCGGGCCGATCCCGATAATCTTCTCAGGGTCATCCTTGCCCCTGAACTCGCCGATGAGAGGAAGCGTCTTGAACTGTGACCCCCATGCGAGGGCATAGGGGCGCCCTTCGACGGCCTGGTCCTTCTTTTCAATATCGTCAACCCCGACAACAAGGTCCTTTGCCTGCATGTAGACGAGGTAGCGGAGGCATCCCGATCCCGAGCAGACCACCCCCTCGAGCGGTACCGGGACAGTCACGTTCCTCCCGAACCCGTCCTTCATGATGATTGGCGCAGCCTTTCCGGAGGCTGCCGGAGGAGCTTCAGTCGATGGGCCGGTGGTGTTCACGCATCCGACGACCAGGAGCAGTGCGAAGACCGTCACTACTATCATTGCTCTTCCAGGAATCATTTTCATACTTTTTTAATTTTTCATAAGATTAATTAAATTTAACCAAATAAAATTCGCACTTTAAGCAATATTATCTATAAATTATTTGAATTTATAAATTAATTCATTACAATAATCATATTCGTTCTTGAAACCCTGACTGGGGTGAACGGGGGTTCGTGCCTTGATTCCCTAAAAACCCTCCCAATGTGCCATAATGCCTCCTCCTTCCCCTCCTATATGAAGCAGGCCGCATCGGTCAAAAAGAGATCATATCAGGTGCAAGACCTGCGCTTTCCCGGCCTCTATCTCATCCGGGGTGATGACTTTGACCGAATCTTACTGGCTGTCACACCGACGGTCCGCTGCCGGGAGAGATGATGCCCCCGGGATTTCTCACCAGGACACCCCTGCCATAGGAGTATCCGTACCCGTAGATGATGACGTCCGCAAGGTCGCCTGCATCATTCCAGGCCGAAGCATCATTCCAGGCCGAAGAATAGACCGCGAGGTTGATCCCCATCCCCCTGCATCCCTTTGAGGGCGCCAAAGATCCGCAGCCGGTCCCTCCGCCATCGGGATGCTTGCGCAGGTAGTTTTACCCTGGCAGCTCGCGGAGGGCTCGGTGTCACCAGAGATAAAAATTGACGACAGCAGAGGCAGGGAGGCAACAACCGAGTAAAGAACAAGAGCACTGCACTGACTTGCCTCTTTGCCACCAGACGGCCCCGACTGCTCCCGGCATTCCGTTGTATGGAGTCCCTGAAAAAGGCTCTCTCCAATCCTGCCCGGGCAGGGGGAGAGCATTGCGGCGCACTTTTCAGCGACCCCCGAGGCTCTCCCTCCACAAGCCCTCGGGGACGCGTATCTCGAACCGGGCACCCTGCCCGGGTGTGCCGCATTCCCGGATGGAGAGCCCGGTAATCGAGAGGATCTCGCGCGAGAGAAAGAGTCCAAGGCCCGTCCCCTTCCCGTATCCCTGCTCGAAGATCTTCTCTTTCTGGTCTCTTGGGATACCGACACCATCATCCTCGAATGTAACAACCAGACTGCCATTCTCTTTTGCACATGAGACGCGTATCCGGGTTATCCCGCCTCCGTACCGGAGAGCATTATCAACGAGCGTGAAGAAAACCTTCTCGAGCATCGGGTCGGCGAATACCTCACAGGAACACTCCCCGTATTCCACTGCAATACCGTCCAGTTCGAACTGCCCTGTGACACGCTCCATTACCCCGGAAAGGGACTGCCACTCCGGGGATCGAACGCCGAGGTCCTGGTAGTTCCGCGTGAACTGGATGATCTGCTCCATTGCATGGAGAGCATTTCTCATTGAGTCGATACATTTCACCTGGACATCACTCCGTGTGCCGTCTGAAAGGAGGGAGAGGAAACCGGAGAGGACAGAGACCTTGTTCTGGATATCGTGGCGGGTAATGGAATTGAGGATATTCAGCTTCCGGTTTGCACTCATGAGGGCATCCTGCATCCGTTTCCGCTCTGAAATATCCCGGAAGACGACCAGTATGGACATGTCNCCCTTTTCCCGGATGGGCATTGCAGCGACTTCGACGTGGACAGGCGAGCCATCGGGCCTCACGAACTTCTCCTCGAGGAGAGGCATGACGGCATCGGGATCCTCCTTCATCCGGGAGATCCTCTCCCTGACATCAGCCTGCGAGTCGGGATGGACGAAGTCGAGGACATTGTGACCGACCAGCTCCTGGGGAGAGGCAGCTCCGATGACCTCGAGTGCCCTCCTGTTCGCCCACGTGATCTTTCCCTCCCGGTGGATGACCATCGCATCGAATGTGCCGGACAGGATCCGGCGGTATCGTTCCTCGCTCTCCTCGAGAGACTCATGGTACTCCCTGAGTTCGGCAAGCATCCTGCGGAGTTCCTCTTCCGTTGCGGTGATCTGCTCGTAGGCTGCCATCAGTTCCTGGTGTTCCCTCCGGAACTCTTCCTCGATACGTTTCCGCTCCGTGATATCCGAGAGCATCGTAAACGAACCCCGGAAATTGCCATCGCTATCGAAGATCGGTGCCGCAGAGAGGTGCATGACCCGGACCGAGCCGTCCCGGTGGAGGAACCTGCGCTCGTATTCGCCGGGTTTTCCTGCCATCCGGTCCTGTATTTTTTCGCTGTTGTCGGCAAGCTCGCTCTCCGGCATGAAAGATGTTATCGGCTGGCCAAGCATCTCCTCCGGCGTGTACCCAAGGAGGGATGCCATCCGCGGGTTGACGTACGTCGTCCGGAATTCCTCGTCCATCTCCCATATCCCCTCGTTTGCGGTCTCGACGATTCGCCGGAACCTCTCCTCGCTCTCCCGGACCTTCCTCTCAGCCTCCCGGAGCGCGGAGAGATCCGTGGCAACCGAGATCATGGCCGGTTTCCCGAGCCAGTTGATCAGCTTCACCACGACCTGGAGAGGGATGGAATCCCCGTTCTTCTTCCTGTGGAAGACGGAAAACGACCCCTCCCCCCTCTCCATGATCTCCTGCATCCTCGGTCCGATCAGGGCAGCACTCGCGGGGGTGTCGAGGTCGTGGAGTTTCATTGCCATGAACTCGTCGCGGGAGAACCCGTGCAGCTCGAACGTCTTCTGGTTGGCGTACAGGAAATTCCCCTCCCGATCGTGGACTGTGATGGATGCCGGAGCGATGTCGATGATCTGTGCGAGAACGCGGGATCTCTCCTCGGCGGTGACCCTGTCCGTGATGTCCCTGATCGACTCGATGGCGCCGGCAACGTCACCGTTCTCGTCAAAGAGGCGACTGGCCTTTCCCCAGTAGTGGCGAATCCTGCCGTCTCTCCCTGTTGCTCGTGTCTCGGCAGTCAGGGTGGTCCCGTCGCGGTGGGTGAAGAGGTACTTATCTCTCTCGAAGTCCTCCATGGGAGAGAGCACGAGGTCGATCAGCATCGGCCGTGGTTCCCCGTAGAAGGCCATCCCGTGCCGGAAACCCCCCATTCCAAGTACCTCTGTCCCCGGAACCCCTGTCATCTCCTCCATTGCCCTGTTCCATGCGATTACCCTGCCCTCCCGGTCGATGGCAAACGTGGCATCCGGCAGGAATTCGATGATATCTGCGAGCCGCTTCTGGGACTCGACGAGCATTCTCTCTGCCCTCTTCCGTCCGATTGCCTGCCGGACCTTGTGAGCCAGTTCCACGAACTGTGTCCGGGGGTCNCCTCCCTTCTGGAGGTANAAGTCNGCCCCCGCGTTGAGAGCCTCGATGACAACCTCTTCCCTCCCTCTGCCGGTAAAAATGATGAAGGGGATGCTGTCACCGCCCGACCGGATCGCCTTGAGGAGATCCAGCCCGTTCATGGAGGGCATCTGGTAATCCGAGATCACGGCGTCGAACTTCCGCTCCTTCAGGAGGGAAAGGGCCGATGCGGCAGAATCCGTTATCTCGACCGAGAAATCGCCCATGCGCTCGAGAAATGTCTTTCCGATGAGGAGGAGGTCATGGTCATCATCCACGTAGAGGAGGGAGAAGATATCAGGAGATGACATCTGCGGTNAAAACGTAACCTTTCCGGATTTATAAAATATTTCTTCCTGCCCATTTTCCCCCTTTTCNTGCCTACCATCCCTTTCCCGCAGGGCCACCTTTATCGGAGAGGGAATCCAAGGTTCATCCCATGCCTGATGCGCAGGAGATTATCAGGGCGGCAGGCCTGACCGGCTGGGTGCTTGGGGGACGGAAGTACCCGGGTGTCCTGCCGGAAGGTGTCCGCAACTATTACTGCTATACCCGCGACGGGGGGCACTCCCTCCTCGTCGTTCTTGAGAACGAGTATCGCCACGGGGCACCCCCGGAGAGGTTCGTTGTCCCTGCTCCCGTGAAGATGGTTCTGCGGGAGGGCTACAGGCTGCAGGACGGCTATCTCTGGGCAAAACTCCCCTACGTCCCGGATGTCGGCCTCGCGGTAAAAGACGAGGATATCGAGTTTTAACAAAACCCCGGACTTTCTTTGCGGGGGTTCCTCCCTCCTGGGCCGGGCGAGTGCCCCGCGGCTCTCTCTTAATTGCTCACCAGAGGCCACAATGAATTCGCTCTGATTGGGAACAACATTCTTATGTTCCCCGGGCAATCATCAGCACCGGGGGATCGATGATGCNCTTGGGCGANCAACCGATCGAAGTCATTCCTGTCCGGCTTGGCCTGACCTCACGGGCATACCTGGTCAGGCAGCACGGCGTGGCCCTGGTCGATACGGGCATTCCGGGGAGAGAGGGTGCCATCGTCGCGAGGATGAAGGAATCCGGGATATCCCCTGATGAGATCAGGCTCATCCTCCTCACGCACGGACACGCAGACCACGCAGGATCCGCCCGGGCTCTCAGGGACCTCTCGGGGGCCCCCGTGGCCGTGCACAGGGAGGATGCGCCCATGGTCCGATCCGGGCGCCAGGGTGCACTCAATCCCACGGGAACCGCGGGGTTTATCCTCAGGGCCGTGTATGGCAGGAAGGCCAGCGCTCACTTTCCTCCCCTCGAGCCCGATATCATCCTTGCGGATTCGTTTTCGCTCAATGAATACGGGATCAGGGGCGAGGTTATGCACACCCCCGGGCATACCGCCGGATCCGTCTCCCTACTGCTCGGAAACGGGGACGCAATCGTTGGGGATCTCGTCTTCCCGACGATTCCGAGCGGACGGCCGGGGCTCCCGTTCTTTGCCGACGACCCTGATGAGGTGCGGGCAAGCATAGGAAAAGTGCTCGCGTTCCAGGACGGGACGATCTATCCCGGACACGGAGGACCGTTCTCTGCAGCCCAACTCCGCCGGTATTTTCCGGCGGATCGCACGAAGGCACCCGGACAGGGTTGATGCGGGAATTCCTGCTCAGCAGGGACGTTCAACGCCGTGACGGGACACTGGCAGGAGGCCCAAAGAGATTGCATATTTTTTTATTATTGATGATAGATTCTTCATGGCAGGGGAAAATCCGCATGATTCCTTTGAGACCGTTTCATTACCTGGCCTTGGCAGGGGCATTCCTTCTTATCTCCTGCGTCATTGCAGGATGCACTGCGCCCGGAATGTCCCGGACAGGCACGGAAGCCACTCCCGGCTGTGCGTTAGAAGAGATCGTCTTTTTGACCGAGGAGATTTACCCGTTAAGCTACGCCGGCACTGGCGGAACGCCGGAAGGACAGTCTGTCCAGGTGATCCGGGAACTCTCGCGTCGCCAGAACTGCAATAGCAGTATCGAGATACGTGCGTGGAGCGATGCGTACGGGACTGCGCTTGCGACACCCGGCTACGCGGTCTTTCCGACTGCAAGGACCCCTGAACGCGAGAGAGAGTTCGCCTGGGCGGGCCCGATTGCCACGTTTGACTATGTGCTCTATGCCACAAAAGACTCAGGGATAGCGCTCCAGAGCCTCGAGGCCGCCCGCAACGCCGGGACAATCGCGGTGGTTGAGAGAGATGCCCGCCACGACTTCCTCGTCAGGAACCAATTCACGAATATCAGGGCGTATTCTTCCGATTCCGAATGCCTCGACGCCCTCCTGAACGGCTCCGTCTCCCTCTGGTTAGGATCATCGGCAACCACCCCCGAGACCCTGCGAAGGAAGGGCATCCCTGAATCTGCACTGGTTCCCGTGTACTCGCTGATCCGGACAGAGCTCTACATCGCGTTCAACAGGAATACAGACCCGGTAACTGTCAGGGCATACCAGGAGACACTCGATGCCATGAAGGCGGACGGGACATTCGCACGCATGACCGGGAGCAGCACCCATGCACCTCCTTCACCCGCAGGTTACGGGGATCGGGCTGCGCTCGCATCTCAAACCCTGCTCCCCGTGTTTTCTGCGCTCACCGGGACGCGAATCCACGGCATCTCTGCTGCCATGGAGACCCTTGCAATCACCGGTGAACTGGAGAGCGGGGACTGGGATAGGATCCGCCCGCTCCTTGCCAGGCTCGAGGCCGAGTATCCCGAGGCCCGGTTCTGGTACGCGAGGCCTGATGGCTCCTACTACACGACGGTCGACAACCTGATGAGCGTAAACATCAGGGACCGGCCCTATTTCCCGGAGGTGCTCGCGGGGAAGACCTCGATCGGGACCATCGTGCTCGGCAAATCGACCGGGAAATACTCTGCTATCGTCGCGGTCCCGGTACGTGCAGGGGGAACGGTTAGCGGGATCGTGGGTGCATCAGTTTCCTGTGATTCGCTTGAAGAGGAACTTTTCCGTGACTTTGTGCTCCCTGAAGGGTATTATGCGTTCGCAGTGGACAGCGAAGGGATGCCGGTCATGGACTCCCTGCCCCAGAGGATCTTCTCGCTCGATGAGGGTGTCCGGTCACAGGTGGTAGGATTGAAGGAAGGGGAGGTGAGGTACCGCGACGAAGGCGCCCTGCATGAGGCTGTCTTCATGACAGAAGACCTGACCGGGTGGAAGGTCGCTATCGGGTGGAAGGCCTGACGGAGCCAAACGACTGCAAGGGACCGTCACATTCTTTTTACATCTCCGGGGAAAAACCCCGGCTTTTTTTCAAGGTTTCTCCTCTCCCAGCGCCTCGACACTTCGCATCCGGTAGAGAGCGACGGGATCCATCTCCTCGTACGTCACCTCGCCGGTGCGCATGATCACCGATCTCAGCCCGGAGTTCACGATCATCTTGGAGCAGAGGAAACAGGGCCAGATCCGGGTGAGTTCCCCGGTCTCCACGTCGAACCCGGCAAGGTACAGGGTGCAGTTCCGGGCGAGCTTTCCTGCCTGCAGGAGGGCGTTCATCTCGGCATGGACGCTCCGGCACCGCTCGTAGTTCGATCCGGAGGGGATGTTGTGGTCCTTTCTCCAGCACCGCCCGATCTCGGTGCAGTCCCTCTGTCTCCGGGGTGCTCCCGTGTACCCGGTGGAGACGATGGTGTGGAACTCGTCCACGATGATCGCCCCGAAGTTGCGGCGGAGGCATGTGCCCTGGTGGGCGCACCGGAGGGCAAGGTCGAGGAAGTACTGGTGACGGTCGGTCCGCATGCTGGATCAGTGTTTGGGGAGAGCGGGTATTAAAACACCGTCAGGACGCGTTCGTGGCACCGCGGGACAGTGTCCCAGGGAACCGGAAAAATTTGATTTTTCCCCTGATTCAGGCCGAATAGGTCTGGTAATTCTCGATTATTTCACCCCCGGTCAGTCCCCTGTTGTACAGGGCAAAGGAGCCGATATCACCCTTGTAGTAGAACTGGTTGCTGGAAGAGGCGGTATTCTGCTTTCCCATCATGAGGGGGTGGTTGTTGTCTTTCAGTCTCACCTCCGGATACTGGGAAGGAGTGGTTATTTTGTTCGATCCGGGAACATTCGACTGGTAATAGCTGAAGGGTTGCGAGACTCCGTTGACGTAAATCTTTGGCTTTCCATTCTCCACGACGAGGTTGACATACTGCCATGAACCGGAAGATATGGCGGTCGCGTCCGTCATGATATGGTAGTGTTTTGCCGGATCCACCCTGTCATCCCATTCGAAGTATATCCTGTCCCCGATGAGGTAGAGGTCGTAGTTCTTGTCCTCCCTGCTCTGGCTGATCTGGAGGCCCTTGCCGATCACCTGTTTCCAGTACTGGGGATTGGTGTACTGACCGGGATTTCCGACATTCAGGGGATTCAGCCAGATCGAGATGGTCAGGTCACCGGTGTACGTGAGGGTGGGGTCATCTGCAAACGTCAGGTAATCATTTCCATCGAAGGAGAGGTAGCTCATGTTCATCGGGGGTCCCGTGTTCCCCCGAACAGGGTTCCCGAAGATGCTGTAGTCAAGGGGCGAGCAGTCCGTCCGATAGACTCCATTCGCCGGTGTTCCCCCGGCAAGGGCATAGGATGACGTCCCCTTCGTGATCCTTGCCCTGTCATCGCTCGAGATGAGGAGGTTTGCCTCAGGGTCGATGAGCTGGATCACCCACGTGCCCAGTGTAAAAGGCTTGAGGCGCCCGGAAGGGGCAGTATCAGAGACGATGTAATCACAGAAGGAAGAATACCCGCTCGAGTTCGGGTAGATGTAGAGGGTCTTTCCCTCGAGGCTCCCGCCTGATAAGAAGGGCATCGGGTACAGCGTCCGCCCGTCCGGCGATATCACTTTTATCACCACTTCTTTTCCGGCTGTTGGGGGTTGCTGCCCGGCGAAATGGAAGGGTTCTGCCTCCCTGATGAAGAGTGTCACGACCTCCATCGGGAGTCCTCCCGGCTGGATTATCTCCTCTGCTTTTGCCTCGCTTGCAATATAGACCGTGTGGTGGAGAATGGATGGGTATCCCATGAAGACCGACCAGAGAACGATAGCAATCCCGATGACCAGGATAACCATGAGGATGATGCTGACCGTTGCACTGATACCCTCCTCCCCTCCCCGTCTCGCTAATGTCATTTTTTCATCCAATCTTTACCATTAATACATTCCATGGAATAAAACAATACTGATATGAAAGAGACAGGATCGTTCCTCCGGGAGAATAAATGCAGTAAAGGATTGTATCTCCGGTTCCTTGCAGTCCTCTTCTTTTGTGCATGCACGCTCTTTTCAACCCCCGTCACGGCCGTGACAGCCCCGGGTGCAACCTTCCCGGCTGATGGTCTCCCCCCGGGATCTCCCCAGTCAGNGGCAGTTCCANNAGCAAATCAAGCCGCCGGCATGGCACCTGCAGCGCCTGCGCAGGGGANCGGTCCGTTCCCCGATGTGCCGTTTCCGGTATGGACCATCATCGGGCTTTTGCTCGCGATCGGTGCAGCATCTGCCCTGCTCATCACGAGGCGCCCGAAGGGATACTCCCCCCGTGCAAAGAGACTCCGGAAATGAAGGAGTGCTCCGGTCTCACGCTGGCCGGGTGGGTCGAGGCAGGGGGCCGGATCCTCCAGCCCGATGAGATTCTCGAACGTCTCAAGGCCGACCCCCACTCTGCATCGTCTTTTGGCGGCGAGTTTTACCTTGCCTTCGGCAGGTACACTGCACGGGACACTCTCGGTATCGTTCCGGGCGACGGGCCTCCCGGGAAGATCCTCCATGACGGGCATATCGTCGGGACCGTCGAACCCCGGTATGAGAAAATGAGCCTGAAGGATGCGATCGTTGCCGCCGTGGAACTCCGGAGAGAGGGGAGCGCCGTTGCTCTCTCCGGCGGGGTTGACTCTGCCCTCGTCGCCGCGATAGCATGCTGCCCCTGCATCACGGTCGGGTTGGAAAACAGCCCGGATCTCACCAGAGGAGTGGATACGGCACGTGCACTGGACCTTGAATCCATTTCTGTCACCATCGACCCCGGTGAACTGGAAGGGGCAATTGCCGAGGTTCTCCCGGTCCTCCCGGAGAAGACCCCTCTTGACCTCTCGATCGGTCTCTCCTGGTACTTCGTGACGCGGGCTGCAAAAGATTCCGGGTATGCCCGTGTCCTCACCGGCCAGGGTGCCGACGAGCTCTTCGGGGGATACCACCGGTACCTCGCGTCTCCTGACACCGAGGGGCTCCTTGCCGCGGATTTCGCCCGCCTGCCGGATCAGATAGCACGGGACCAGGCTGTCGCCGGGATCCACGGGGTCACACTCTCGTACCCCTACCTCGACGGGAGGGTTGTCCGGGCTGCCGGCGATCTTCCCGCGAAAGAAAAAGTGGCAGATGGCATGCGGAAGCGGGCACTCCGGGAGGTTGCCTGCCAGTTCCTGCCGGGGGAGATCGCGTGGCGGGAGAAGAAAGCGATGCAGTACGGCAGCGGGATCTGGCGCGAACTGCAGAGGTTCGCAAGGAAGAGAGGTTTCCCGTCGGTAAGGGACCTGCTCGCGCGGGATTCGTCATGATTCTTCCCTCCCGGAAAGGGAGAGAAAAGGGGGATCCCGGTTGATTCAAACAGAATATCTCATTTTTTCGGCTCCTTTTCTTGTAAAAAGAATGGGCGTCTGGATCCATCCGGCAGGATCGCGCAGCAATGGTTATAAAAAGAAGTGCAGAGGGTACTTATTCTCATACGTGGAGGGACACGAGAGGAGGATAGGGAAGGAATGATCACAGAAAGAGACGTGGAACATATCGGGATGCTCGCAGACATCGCGATTCTCCGCGAGGAGCTCGAAGGGTTCACCGCGAGTTTCAACAGGATCCTCGAGTACTTCGATATCCTCGACCAGGTGACCGGTGCTGGAGAGGGGGAAGAGCGGTCTTTCAATGTCTTCCGGGAAGACGAGGTGGAACCCTCCCTCTCCCGGGATGATGTCCTCTCGAATACGCTGGAGACCGAAGACGGGTTCTTCAGGGCACCGCGGGTGATGTGATGTCCGGAAAAACCCTCTCCTTCCACCCCGATGACCGGTACAACGCCTTTTTAAGGACAATTCCCGAGGTCAGCTATGGCGGGGGACGGCTGAGTGGTATTCCTGTTGCAGTCAAGGATAACATATCGACACGGGGGATCGAGACGACGTGCGGATCCCGGATCCTCTCAGGATATGTCCCGCCCTACGATGCAACGGTCGTCACCCTCCTCCGGAAGGAGGGGGCTGCGATCGTGGGAAAGACCAACATGGACGAGTTCGGCATGGGGAGCACGACCGAGAACTCTGCCTTTGGCCCGACCAGGAACCCCCGCGACCCCTCCCGTGTCCCGGGGGGCTCTTCCGGCGGGAGCGCTGCGGCAGTCGCCGCAGGCCTCGTCCCCCTCGCCCTCGGGACGGATACCGGCGGGTCCATCCGCTGCCCCGCGGCATTCTGCGGGATCGTCGGGCTCAAGCCCACGTACGGACGGGTCTCCCGGTACGGCCTTGTCGCGTATGCAAACTCGCTCGAGCAGATCGGTCCCATGGCAGCGAACGTCTCTGATGTCAACCTTCTGATGTCTGTCATTGCAGGGTACGACCCGCGTGACTCGACATCCCTCGATGCGCCCTATTCCCATGTCCCGAACATGGACATCAGGGGTACCCGGATCGGCGTTCCCGAGGAGTTCTTCGGCGAGGGAGTCGACCCGAGGGTCGCATCGGTCGTCTGGGATGCACTCACCCTCCTTGAACGAAAAGGCGCAGAGATCATCACGTGCCGGATGCCGTCCATGTCGCATGCGCTTGCCGCGTATTACGTCACCTGCATGAGCGAGGCAAGCTCGAACCTTGCCCGGTACGACGGTGTCCGTTACGGGCCCCCCTCCGATGTCAGGAAACCATGGCACGAGGCCTTCCAGGAGAGGCGGCGCGAGGGGTTCGGCCTCGAGGTGCGGCGGAGGATAATGATCGGGACCTTTGCCCTCTCCTCCGGGTACTACGGGAAGTACTACGCCAAGGCACAGGCCGCACGGAGAAACGTCCGGGAAGACTTCCGGCGCCTCTTCTCCGAAGTCGACGTGATTGCCGGCCCGACCATGCCGACGGTCGCCTTCCGGTTCGGGGAAAAGAGCGACCCCCTCTCCATGTACCTCTCCGATATCCTCACGGTTCCCGCAAACCTTGCCGGCGTCCCTGCAATATCGGTCCCCTGCGGGAAAGTCGAGGGTCTCCCTGTCGGCCTGCAGGTCATGGGCCGGTGGATGGAAGACGAGCGGGTCGTTGACGTTGCGTACGCTTACGAGCAGGGGGTGCAGCCGTGAGCGTCATCGTGGGGCTCGAGATCCACTGCCAGCTGGACACGGCCACGAAACTCTTCTGCGGGTGCTCGACAGACTACCGCGATGACGGCCCGAACACCCATGTCTGCCCGGTCTGCCTTGGCCTGCCCGGGTCGCTTCCCGTTCTCAACAGGAGGGCGGTCGAGTATGCCCTCCGGGTCGCAAAGGCCCTCCACTGCACCGTTCCGGAGGAGTCCGTCTTTGCACGGAAGAACTATTTCTACCCTGATCTGAACAAGGGGTTCCAGATAACGCAGTATGACAGACCCCTTGCAGTATCCGGTTACCTCGACATCGAGGGCGATGACGGGGAGAAGAGGGTCCGGATCACGCGCGTCCACATGGAGGAGGACCCCGGCCGCCTTGTGCACAAGGGCGGGACGGACAGGCCCCGGTATTCCCTCGTGGACTACAACCGTGCAGGAATCCCCCTGATCGAGATCGTCACCGAGCCCGACCTCCGGTCCCCGAAGGAGGCCCGCCGGTTCCTCAACAAGCTCCGGGCGACACTCGAGTACCTGGGTGTCTTTGACAGCGAGAAAGAGGGGTCTCTCCGGGTCGATGCGAACATCTCCCTTGAGGGGAGCGAGCGGGTCGAGATCAAGAACATCACATCCTACAAGGGCGTGGAAAAGGCCCTGACGTTCGAGATCACCCGCCAGAAGAACGCTCTCCGCCGCGGCCAGAAGGTGGTGCGCGAGACCCGCCACTTCGTCGAGGCAAGAGGTGTGACCACGTCTGCCCGGAGCAAGGAGATGGAGCAGGACTACAGGTATTTCCCCGAACCGGACCTTGCACCCCTGCGGGTTGCAGACTGGGTCGAGAGGATCGTCCTGCCCGAGCTCCCGGACGCCCGGCGCCAGAGGTTCATGGAACAGTACGGGTGTTCCCTCATCCATGCCCGGACCCTGACAGGAGACCTTAGGCTGGCCGATTTCTACGAGAAGGTCGCAGGGGAAGACCCCATCCTTGCTGCAACATGGGTTGCAGACACTCTGCTCGGGGAGCTGAACTACAGGGACATGTCCATCTCTGCCGTTCCCCCGGAGGTCTTCTCCGGTCTCTTATCCCTGGTCAGGAACCGGGTGATCACGGACAGGAACGGGATCGACGTCTTGCGGGTCCTCCTCGACCAGCTGAAGGAGAAGGGGACCTGCGAGACACCGGCAGAATGCGTCGGGAGACTGGGTCTCCGTGCGATCCCTGCCGGAGAGACCGGTGACGACCCCGTCACCCGGGCTGCCCGCGAGGCACTCGAGGAGAACCCGTCAGCTGCGCAGGACTACAGGAACGGCAGGAAAGAGGCTCTCAATTTCCTCGTCGGGCAGGTCATGAAGAAGACACGGGGATGCGCAAAACCTGCAGACGTCAACCGCGTGCTCGTCCGCCTCCTCGAAGAAGGGTGAGTGATTCCTCGAATGCACCTCATCGTCGCTGAAAAGAACATATCTGCAAGGAGGATTGCATCAATCCTCGCAGGGGAAAAGAAGGTCCGGGAGTTGCGGGACGGGGGGATCTCGAGTTACAGCTTCGACGGGACAACGGTCGTCGGTCTCCGGGGTCACGTCGTGGAGGTCGATTTCGTCGAGGGATACTCCAACTGGCGATCCGAGTCACGAACGCCACGGAGCCTGATCGATGCCCCGACCACCAAGGTCCCCACGGAGAAAAAGATCGTTGCTCTCCTCCAGAAACTTGCAAAAAAAGCCGACCGGGTCACGATTGCAACAGATTTCGACACGGAAGGGGAACTGATCGGAAAGGAAGCCTACGAGCTTGTCCGGGAGGTGAACCCGTCCGTCCCTGTCGACAGGGTCCGGTTCTCGGCGATAACCCCCGGCGAGATCAGGAATGCCTTCTCCTCCCCGACAGGGATCGATTTTGCCCTTGCATCGGCAGGGGAGGCACGCCAGATCATCGACCTGATGTGGGGTGCATCCCTGACACGGTTCCTCTCGCTCGCGGCAAGGAGGGGAGGGTCAAACATCCTCTCCGTCGGAAGGGTGCAGAGCCCGACACTCGCGATGATCGTCGACAGGGAGAGGGAGATCGAGGCGTTCCGGCCGGAAAAGTACTGGCAGCTCCGGCTCCTCACCGGGAAGGACGGGGAGGAGATCGAGGCACGGCACACCACGTCCCGGTTCCACGATTTCAGCGAGGCTTCTGCTACACGGGAGAGGAGCGTCCCGCCCCTCGTCGTGACCAGCGTTACGGAAGGGACAAAGGTTGACCGGGCGCCGTCGCCATTCGACACGACCTCCTTCATCGTGGCTGCAGCCCGGCTGGGACTCTCCGCGGCAAACGCCATGCGCATCGCGGAGGAGCTGTACATGAACGGGTACATCTCCTATCCAAGGACGGACAACACGGTCTACCCGCCGACCCTTGACCTCTCCCACATCCTGTCCGCGATCCTCCCGACGGTCTTCCGGCCGGATGTCGAGTGGGTGATGGCGAACAGGAGGGCTGTTCCCACGCGGGGCCAGAAGACGAGCACCGACCATCCCCCCATTCATCCCACGGGGGCTGCCAGCCGGGAGGAGCTGGGGGAGGAGAGGTGGAAAGTCTACGAACTGGTTGTGAGGAGGTTCCTTGCAACGCTCTCGCCGGACGCCCGCTGGCGGACGATGAAGGTGATGCTGTCGGCCGGCGGCGAACCCTACACGGTTACGGGGGGCCAGATCGTCGAACCGGGGTGGCGGAAGGTCTACCCCTTCAGTGCGGCAACCGAATACGTCCTTCCCCGCCTTGCAGAGGGGGAGACCCTTCCCCTCCGCGAGGTGAGGATGGAGGAGAAGGAGACGCAGCCGCCGCCACGGTTCACCCAGAGCAGGCTGATCCAGAGGATGGAGGAACTCGGACTGGGGACAAAGAGCACGCGGCACGAGGTGATCCAGAAGCTCATCTCGAGGAAATACGTCGAGGGCAACCCGCTCCGCCCGACCCTCGTCGGGAGGGCAGTCATCGAGAGCCTCGAGAACCATGCCGATACGATCACGCGGCCGGAGATGACCCAGACACTCGAGAAGCACATGCAGCAGATAAAGGAGCGTGCCCGGGATCGTGACGAGGTCGTCGGCGAGTCCCGGGGAATGCTCCACGAGGTCTTCGACCAGCTCGAGGCGCACGAGACGGAGATCGGCGAGGAGATCAGGGAACAGACCGCAGAGGAGCTGAGGCTTGGGCCGTGCCCTGTCTGCGGCCACGACCTGCGCATCCGCCACGCCCGGAACCAGACCCAGTTCATCGGGTGCACGAATTACCCTTCCTGCACCTTCAATATCGGTCTGCCTGCCACGATGTGGGGCTATGCCGTCCGGACGAACGAGAAGTGCCCGGAGCACGGGCTCAACTTTGTCCGCCTCGTCAGGAAAGGCTCCCGTCCATGGGAGATAGGCTGTCCCCTCTGCCACCATATCAGGTCTCTTCGCGAGACACTGGAACTTCTCCCCTCGGCAGGAGAGGACCTCGCGTCGAAGATGGTCTCGTCCCACCTTTTCTCTGTCCAGGACATCCTGCAGGTGCCTCCTGAGCAGCTTGCAGAGACCCTCGGAGTCCCTGTCGACCGTGCCCGGCAGGTGCAGAAGGAGGCAGGAGAGGCGCTTGACCTGCTCCGGAGGCGGTCTGACTGCAGGAAGTTCGTCAGGTCGCGCCTTGCTCCCCGGAAGGGGAGAAGCCCCGCTGCGCTCTTGAAAAGACTTGCCAGTTCAGGCATCAACGGAATCGATGACATTGCCCGGGCAGATCCCTCTCTCCTCAGGGAGGCCGGTCTTTCACAGAAGGAGATAGAATCACTCCAGTCCGAAGCCCGCCGTGAATCCGGAGAGAGACGCCTCAGGGGCACCGGTATTCCCGCCCGCAGCCTGAAGAAATACCTCGAGGCAGGTTTTCTCTCTCCCGAGGCCCTCCTCTCCGTGCATCCCCTCTTCATCGCTGAAAAGACAGGAATTTCCCCTGATACCGTCTTCAAGCACGTGGAGACCGTGGCTGCAGCCCTCGGAAAGCCCGCACCCGTGCGCGTGACCGCTGCAAGGTTCCGGCGGGGGAAAGAGGACCTCCTCTCGCTCCCCGGAATGACAGAGGGAGTCTATGAAAAGCTCCTGTCTGCCGGGGTCTACGACCGCGAGAGCCTCCACCAGCTCGACGAATCCCTGATTGCGGTCAGGGCAGGTCTTCCCCGGCAGAAGATCGCCCTGCTCCGGAAGGCTGCCCCACTCATAAAGAAGAAGAGGTCTCCGGGAGAGATCATAGTTATCTAGCGAGGAGGATGGCGATGCACAGGAACTGGAAGAGCTGGACGCACGTGACAAAACTCGACCCTGACAGGCAGCTTACCCCGGAACAGGTACAGGGTGTTGTCACGAGCGGGACCGATGCCCTGATGCTCTCAGGGACGCTGAACGTGACCCGGCAGAACATGCAGGAACTCCTGCGGCAGGTCGCCCGGTATGACCTGCCCCTCGTCGTGGAACCCTCCGGTCCCGAAGCTGTCATCAGCGAGGGCATCGACCTCCTCTTCGTCCCGAGCGTTATGAACACCCGGAACGTGGAATGGATCGTCGGCAAGCACACCCAGTGGGTAAGCCAGCAGGAGATCGACTGGGATCGCGTCGTCCCCGAGGCATACATCGTCCTCAATCCCCGCTCCTCGGTGGGCAAGGTCACGGGAGCTGCCTGTGATCTCGCGCCGGAGCAGGCCGCAGCATACGCAATCGTCGCGGACCGGTACTTCCATTTTCCCATCGTTTACATCGAGTACTCCGGCATGTACGGAGACCCCCGCGTTGTCAGGGCAGTATGCGAGGCCCTTGACTCGGCAGTACTCTACTATGGCGGGGGTATCGACTCTCCCGAGAAAGCAGCCGAGATGGCCCGTTTTGCCGATACAATCGTCGTCGGGAACGCAGTCTACGAGAAGGGAATCGACGTCCTGAAGGCTACCGTAAACGCCGTTTCGTGACCCGGCCCGGACAGGAATGGCTGATGTTTCTTTTGTCCTGGTCCAGCCGCTCTACGAGGGCAACGTGGGGTTTGCAGCGCGGGCGATCAAGAACTTCGGGTTCTCCCGGCTTGTGCTCGTGGACCCCTGCCCTCTCGGGGACGATGCGCTCGCCCGGGCCGCACACGCCTCCGACATCCTGAAGAAAGCCCGGATCTGTTCTCTCGAGGAGGTCTTCTCCGAAAGCGACATCACCGTTGCAACAACAGGGGAGGTAGGAAAGACAGTCTGCCACCCGATGCGGATGCCGTATTACTCCCCGCGCGAACTCCGCGACATTCTCTCCGGGGTCGGGGGGACAGTCTCCATCCTCTTCGGCCGCGAGAACTGGGGGCTGAACAACGACGAGATCCGGCGCTCCGATATCATCTGCACGATACCGACGTCCCCTGACTACCCCATCATGAACCTCTCCCACGCTGTTGCCGTGATTGCGTACGAGCTTGCATCCCTTCCGCGGGGGGAGTACCTGCTCGCGGGCAGGGAGCAGATGGAGCACCTGTACCGGCACATCGACCAGTACCTCACCCTCATCGACCACCCTCTCCACAAGCGGGAAGGGACGATGATCATGGTGCGGCGCATCCTCGGGAGGGCAAAGCTCACGCCCCGGGAAGCATCGACCCTCCACGGGCTGTTGCGGCGGTCCGAATGGCACATCAGGCACGAAGACCGTGATAAGAAGTCCTAATACTCCTCCCACCGAACATTTTCTCCATGATCCTCGTGGACTGGCAGATCACGGACAGGATCCGGAGAGGGTTCATCACGGTGGAACCGTTCGATCCGGCGCTTGTCCAGCCGAACTCCCTCGATATCCGGCTTGGAAACCACTTCGTCTGGTACGAACCCGGGGATCTGGTCATCGATCCCTACCGCGCGGAGACGATCTGCGAAGGCACATCGGAGATAACTGCGGATTCGATCGTCATCGCCCCCGGGCAGTTCATGCTCGCCGAGACCCTCGAGGTGATCGGTCTCCCGGACAACATCGTTGCGAGTATCGAGGGGAAGAGCAGCATCGCGAGGCTCGGGGTCGAGCTCCACCAGACCGGGGGATGGATAGATGCAGGGTTCCGCGGCTCGATCACGCTCGAGATGTGCAACGTGAACGCCCGACCCGTCCGGATGTATGCAGGGATGCCCATCGGCCAGCTCGTCTTCTACACCACGGAAAAGGCGCTCTCTCCGTACAATGTCAGGAAAGACGCAAAGTACATGGACCAGAGGCAGGCAACGCTTTCCCGGTACCACCAGAACATCCGGGATATCTGAATGGTATATACGGGATGAAACCAGAATTATCTGGGATGATCCCAAGAGAGATGGAGTTCGACCATGCGACTTCTCCTTATCCATTCTGATTTTATCGAGTTCGAGGCAAAGCAGAAGACCGGAATGGCAGAGGAAGACCAGCCACTCAGGGGTTTTTTTGAAAATGCCCTGACAGTCTTCTGTGCCGTCGAGTCCGGGGACGAGGACGATATCCCGGGCGTTGTGGAGCAGGCCGGCGAGGAGATATCGAAGACGGCTGACCAGCTCTCCGTGGAAAATATCGTGCTGTACCCGTATGCGCACCTCTCGAGCGACCTAGCCCGCCCCGATGCAGCCATCGAAGCCCTCAGAATGCTCGAGCACCTCCTGGAGGAGATCGGTTTCGAGGTAAAAAGGGCTCCGTTCGGGTGGTACAAGGCCTTCCGGCTCTCCTGCAAGGGCCATCCCCTCTCCGAGCTCTCGCGGACGATCCAGCCTCCAGAAGAGGGAAAGAAGAAGGAGAAGAAAGAGGTCACACACGAGTTCTTTGTCCTCACCCCGGATGGCAAACGGTGCGACGCAAAGGAATTCATGGACGACTCGGCCTTCGGCTGTCTCATCAGGAAGGAACTCGGGGAACCATCGGAGGGTGGCGGCGAACCGGCGCACGTCGAACTGATGCGCGCAAAGGAACTCGTGGACTACGAACCGGTCTCTGACGTGGGGCACATGCGCTGGCTGCCGAAGGGAAAGCTCATCCGCGACCTCCTTGCAGATTACGTGCTCGCCCGTGTCCTGCCCTACGGGGCGAGTCCCGTCGAGACCCCCGTGATGTACGACCTTGGTGACCGGGCCATCTACGAGCATGCCGACAAGTTCGGTGAACGGCAGTACCGGTTCAGGAGCGGGACACGGAACATGATGCTCCGCTTCGCTGCATGCTTCGGGATGTTCTCGATCATGCGCGACATGCACATCTCCCCAAACACCCTCCCGCTCAAGATGTACGAGCTCTCGACGTACTCTTTCCGCCACGAGCAGAAGGGCGAGGTGATCGGGCTGAAACGGCTGCGGGCATTCACCATGCCGGACATGCACACGCTCTGCACGGACATGCCCGAGGCCCTGCGGTGTTTCGAGGAGCANCTCGTGATGGGCTGGGAGAGCGGGAAAGACTTCGGAACGGANCTTGTCGGTGTTATCCGGTGCACAAAGGACTTCTTCTCCCAGTACAGCGACTGGGTCGCGAAGATGGTTGCCCTCTCGGGGCGCCCGATGCTGATCGAGATCCTCTCCGACCGTGTCCACTACTGGGTCGCGAAGGTGGACCTTGCAGCAATCGACGGGCAGGGCAGGCCCATCGAGAACCCGACTGTCCAGATTGATGTCGAGAGTTCCCACCGGTTCAATATCAGCTATCACCTCGATGGCAGGGAGGTGCATCCCCCGATCCTCCACTGCTCTCCGACAGGGTCGGTGGAGAGGGTCATCTGTGCCATCCTCGAGAGCTGTTCCCGGCAGGGGGTCCCCCGCCTGCCCACGTGGCTCTCCCCCGTGCAGGCACGGGTCATTCCAGTCGCCGAGCGGCACCTCGAGTATGCAACATGCGTTGCACGCGATTTGAACCTCCAGCGCATCCGTGCCGACCTCGACGACCGCGACGAGAGCGTCTCGAAGAAGGTGCGGGAAGCAGCCGTCGACTGGGTCCCCTTCGTCGTGGTCGTCGGTGACGCGGAAGTCGAGAGCGGGCATCTGACGGTGACGATACGGTCACGGTCAGAGCCCGGGAAACCCCACAGGGAGAGTCTCTCCCTCCAGGACCTTGTCCGGGTCATCCACGACGAGGCGGGGGACAAACCGTTCCGTCCCCTTTACACGCCGGTGCAGCTCTCAAAGAAGCCCCGGTATATCTGATGGTTTCAATCGCCCCATTTTTTTTAAATCTCTCAAAGTTCTCCCTGTTTTATCACTGGCCCCATCAAACGGGTATCTGCCGCGTCACCGATCCGCACCACTTATACAGGATTCCGGCAATACTGGTCATTGCAGAATGGATCAGGAATGCAGGCAGTGCGGGCGCTGCTGCGAGCGGTGGGGCTGGGGGCAGAAGGGTACTGCCGCAGACCTCGTCCCCTGGATCGGGGGAGAGAGAAGGGACATCCTCGTCCACGTTGAAGTCCGTCTTGCCAGCGGGAGATGGGTTCGTGGAGACGCAGTCCAGGAGAAGGATATTCCCTTTGTAACACGCGTCTCGTACTGGCATGACCCGTCCGGTCTCCCCCTCCGCTCCTGCCCGTTCCTCAGAAGAGGGGAGGATGGTCGTGCATTCTGCGCCATTCACGCTGTCCGCCCTTCCGTCTGCAGGGAGTACGAGCCATGGAACTGCAAGGGAGACGAGTTCCTCCAGGTCAGGTGCCCTGCATGCAGGGAGATGATGCCCTGAAAGAAACCGGCCGGGTCTCCTCCACCCGGAAACGTCCTTCCTTACAGGGGAACGAGGAGATACCCGCCGGTTAATTGCGGGATTTTTCGCAGTTTTCGCCATCTTAATCTGCTTCTTGCCCCTACCTGCAGATATGTTCCGCAGGCGTCATCTCCTCGTCATCGGTTGCTCCATCATTCTCGTCGCCATTCTTGCAGCCGGTTGCATGGGCATCCCGGCAAAAGCACCTCCCGGTTCGCAGGGACCCAGGAAGTTCAACTCGACAGCCGAGATCGACCAGTACATCAGGGAATCGGCGGCTACCATACAGCAGGACGGCTATTATCGCACAATGGTTCCAACCGTGGCGATGGGAACCGGTGCAAAGGTCACAGAACAGTCCCTGGCAGTCCCTGCACCCGCTGCAACCGGTGGTGGTGGTAGCTTGGGGTACTCGCAGACCAACATCCAGGTTGCCGGGGTCGATGAGCCTGATATCATCAAGAACGACAACCGGTACATCTACGTCATCTCCGGCCAGAACCTCGTGATCATCGATGCCTATCCCGCAGGGGATGCCTCGGTCATCTCCAGAATCCGGATCGACGATGCACCGCGGAATATGTTTGTCGATGGAACCCGCCTTGTCCTCTTCAGCACGGGAAACGGCCCGTCCAGCCGCCGACCGGTGACTGCAGGTCCCTGGATGGACGCGGTTCCTCCGTATTACCGGTTTTCGACCCCTATTACCCATGCCACAATCTACGATATCTCTGACAGGGAGTCCCCGAAAATTCTGAAAGATTACGCGATCGATGGCGATTATATCGATGCCCGGATGGTCGGGCGGATCGTCTACCTGGTCACCCGGGAGCAGATAGACACGTTCCATGATGACCCGGTAACCGTCCCGGTTCTCCGGGAGGGGGGACGGACGGTCCTCGAACCAGATGTCTGGTACTTCGACCGGCCGGAGTATCCGTTCACCTTCACGACGATCACAGCCCTCGATGCAGCAGATGGAAAGGAGAGAGACGCCCAGACCTACCTTCTGGGCAGCGGGGACACGATCTACGTCTCCAAAGATGCGATATACGTAAGCTACCCCCGGTATTATCCCGTGATATACCGCAGTCAGCCGGGGGGGCCCGTCCCGTTTTCCACCGGTATCTCCCGCTCTGATGCTTTTCCGGGCAGTATCCCGCCTGATTTCAACACCCTTCCGGGGGAGGAACGGCAGGCCATCATCGATGCTATCCGGAATGCCGAACAGGATGCAGTCCGCCGGAAGGAAGCTGGGCAGACAGTGACCGTTATCCATAAGATTGGCATCAGGAACGGTGTCATCACCTACCGTGCAGAAGGAGAGGTCCCCGGCACCCTCCACAACCAGTTCTCGATGGACGAATACGGGGGCAATCTCAGAGTCGCAACGACATCGAGCATCTCAACTCCCCGGTTCGGGCAGTACACGTACAGCAATGTCTACGTCCTCGACGAAAACATGGCAACGATCGGGGAACTGACACACATCGCCGAACAGGAAACGATCTATGCAACCCGCTTCATCGGTGACAGGTTGTACATGGTGACATTCCGGCAGATCGATCCATTCTTCGTCATCGACCTCTCTGTCCCCCAAAAACCAAAGGTTCTTGGTATGCTGAAGATCCCGGGATACTCCGATTACCTTCACCCGTACGATGCCCGGCACATCATCGGGATCGGCAGGGAGACAGAAACCGGTTACTGGGGCGGAGTCTCCGTGAGCGGGGTCAAGCTCGCGCTCTTTGATGTCTCGGACGTCTCGAAACCCGCACTCGTTGACAGCGTGCAGATCGGGGATGCGGGATCCGATTCGGCTGCCCTCTCCGACCACCACGCTTTCCTCTTTGACCGGGCCAAAAATCTCCTCGTGATCCCCATCCGCGCGGTCACATCTGCCCCTCCTCTAAAAGGAGAGCCCTATTCCTATCGTCCGAAAGTCTGGTATGGAGCATACGTGTTCGGCCTCTCTCCCGGGACCGGGTTTACGCTCCGCGGCACTGTCCGGCACGGGAGCGGAGAGAATGCATATGTGCCGTACCCGGACTCCTCCTCCGAGGTGAAAAGGTCCCTGTATATCGACGATGTCCTCTATACCATGTCCCCGAAGATGGTGAAGGCAAACCCGCTCGATGACCTCCAGAAGACACTTGCAACCATTCCCCTCCCTTCAGGAGGAGAGGTATATTACCCGGAATAGGCGGAGGAGAAAGAGGATTGAAGGGTATTTCCCCTGGCCTCTCTTATTTTCTCCGGGGAACCAGGTCCCCGGAAATCTGCCGGACACGGGAAGGCTCCGGCAGGAAACGGATGGCCGCCGGCGGGCAGAAGGAATGCCCTCTCTCTTATATTACCCCTGGATCCCGTGGGGGTGCTCTCCCTGCCCGTCAGAGGGTCCCCTTCGTGCTCGGGACGTCTGTGGGCCGGGGCCCGGGGCGGGTTGCCTGGCCAAGCGCGATACCGAATGCCTTGAAGAGGGCCTCGCACTTGTGGTGGTCGTTTTTCCCCTCCATCGAGAGGTTGGCGGTGACACCGCCGCGGATGCAGACGCTGTAGAAGAAGTGTTCGATTAGCTCCCGCTCAAGACCTCCGATCCTGGGGTGGGCGAATTCACCCCGGAAGACAAGGTACCCCCTCCCGCCGCAGTCGAGTGCAGCACAGGCAAGCGCCTCGTCCATGGGGATGAGTGCATGGGCAAACCTGACGATACCCTTCCCATCCCCTATTGCCTGCCGCAGTGCCTGACCGAACACGATCCCTATGTCCTCGACCGTGTGGTGCGAGTCAATATCGAGATCCCCCTCGGCCCTGCAGGAAAAAAAGAAGTGGCCATGGCGGGACATCGAGTCCAGCATGTGGTTCAGGAACGGTATTCCGGTCTCTATTTCGCCAGTCTCCGAACTATCCAGATCGAGGACGATCTCAATGCGTGTCTCCCTCGTCTCCCGTGCAATCTCAGCTCTCCTCATCGGGCTGCCTCCATCGCTTCTACTAAGTCCAGTCTCCCGCTATAAAGGGCTGACCCAAGGACGACTGCGTGCGCCCCGAGCTCTTTTAAGAGCCGGACATCCCGGACCGTGGTGATACCCCCTGCAACGGTGACCGGGAGGCATGTCTCCTTCAGGAGTCTCTCGACCGGCCCGGGATCGATGCCCTTCTCGAGACCTTCCACGTCGACGTTCGTGAAGAGGAGCGATCCGGCTCCACACTCCTCGAACCTGCGGGCCCAGGCGAGGTAATCCCCGGCACTCCTCTGCCAGCCCTCGACGGTCACGTTCCCCTGCCGTGCATCGAGGCCGGCCATCACCCGTTCCCGCCCGAATTCTCCTGCAAGCCTGCCGAGAACCTCCGGCTCCTTCGTGGCAAGGGTCCCGAGGATGACACGGAAGACACCGGTATCGAGCCACGCGGCCGCATCATCGAACGAGCGTATCCCTCCCCCGAGCTGGATCTCGACTCCCGTCTCCCGGAGGATCTTCCGGATATAGCCGACGTTCTCTCCTGACTGGCCGAAAGCGCCGTCGAGGTTGACGACGTGGAGGCAGTCAGCCCCGAGCGAGAGCCACCGCCTCGCACAGGAGAGGGGGTCGCCGAAGGTCTTTGCAGACTCCCGCCTCCCCTGCACGAGCTGGACACACTTTCCGCCGAGGATATCGACTGCGGGAAAGACGCGCATATCAGGGGATCATCCTCTCGATTGACATGACGAGGATATCGCGTGCACCCGCCCTCTTGAGGAGATGGATCAGCTGGTAGACCCTCTCCTCGGCGACGACAGCATGGATGGCGACCATGTCCTGCCTCGATGCGACCTCCATCACGGTCGGGCCCGAGAGTCCCGGGAGTATCGACGAGATCTCCGCAACACGGGACCTTGGAGCGTTCATCATCACGTAGCACTGCCCGCGGGCACGGATCACGCTCTCGAGAGCGACCTGTACCTCCTCGATCTTGGCACGCTTTGCTGCAAGCGAGCGGCAGTTTGCAATGAGAACCGTTCCTGTCTCAAGCACGCGGTCGATGACACGCAGTCGGTTCGATCGCAGGGTATTGCCGGAGCTCGAGAGATCCACGATCGCGTCGGCTATCCCGAGGTAGGGCGTTGCCTCGCACGCACCCCCCACGGGGACAAGGGTCACGGGGACATCCATTTTTTTGAAGTATTCCCCGGCAATGACAGGGAACTCGGTTGCCACGCGGGCGCCCTCGAGATCCCGGGGGGTTTGAAACGGAGCGTCCTCGCGCACGGCAAGGACGAGCGTTGCCCTGCCGAACCCGAGATCGAGGAGCTTCTCCACGCTGGCGCGCCTCTCGAGAACCATGTCAATGCCCGTGATCCCGAGGTCGGCAGCGCCGAGGCTGACATACTCCGGTATGTCAACGGGCCGGGCGAAGAGGACCTCGACGTGAGGGTCGGACGTCCGTGCCATCAGCCGGCGTTCCGGACCCTCCTCGAGGTTCAACCCGCTCTTTTCCAGGAGCTCGAAGACCGGTCCGGATATGCGTCCCTTGCTGGGGATGGCCAGTCGGACGAGAGATTCATCCACGGCGGAAGGGGGTCCCCTCTCCCGGTCAGAAGGTCCTGATCTCACCACGGATGATCTTCTCCGTGATACAGGTGACATCGGCGAGTCCCCTGTCGATGATCGCCTCGATGTCAGGCCGGATCGTCTTCAGCTCGGTATCGGGCTTGGGGAGGACCTGGATGCTTGCAACGAGGGGCTGGTCGATCGGTTTGCCGATCTGGGAGAGGAGCCGNAGGTANATCTCCTCGATACCATCGACTGAGCGGACACACTCCTGCGCGAGCTGGGTGGCGAGGATATTGTAGATCTTGCCGATGTGGTTGATGGGATTCTTCCCGCTCGTTGCCTCCATGCTCATCGGGCGGTTGGGAGTTATCAGACCGTTGCAGCGGTTTCCGCGACCGACGGATCCGTCGTCACCCATCTCTGCCGAGGTTCCCGTGACAGTGAGGTACACGCTCCCGCTGTCGATGTCGTCGGCGGTGTTGACCGCGACGCGGACCTTCCGCGGCGTGTATTTCCGTGCAACGGCAAGGGCCTCCTCCTCGATTCTGTCCTTGAACTCGATGTACTCGGCGAGGCCGGCACAGTACCTGTCGACCATCGCGCATGCGAGGGTGAGGGTTATCGTGTTGCCTTCCCGCAGCCCCATGATCTTGATATCCTGCCCGATGACCGGATACTTTGCACGGAGAGTCTGGTCGATGTAGTCGCTGATGGCAAGGACGATTGTCTCGGTCTCGGAGAACGGCGCATGGCCCACTCCAAACGACGTGTCATTGGCCCTCGGGGGGGTGTTCTGGCAGGGTTTGAAGACCTCGCGGAGGTCTGTCGAGCCGGTCCCGAGCCGGCAGTCCACGATGACATCCCGCTCGAGGTTGAGGTTCGTCAGTGTTCTCCGGAGGTAGTTCCGGGCTGCCTCGACGGCGATTGCATCTGTCGGGATGCTGATTCCGTTGAACTGCTTCGTGGCACGACCATCGATCAGGATATAGATCGGGCGGATGACCTTCCCCCCGCCGTATTTCGGCAATGACTCCCCGGCCACGATCTCTCCCTGGTCGGTGTTGTGGTGGAGAATCGCTCCGCATTCTTCAAGGTAGGCAAGGGAGAGTGCCCTGCTGATGGACTCGGCAATACCGTCTGCGAGGCTGTCGGGATGACCAAGGCATTTTCTCTCAACAAGCTCGATCTCCTGGCGCTCCAGTGGTATCTGGTGCAGTTCCTCGACCCTGATATTTCTCTTCAATGGTATCCCCTGGTAACCGGATGCGTAACCAGTATAAAAACGACGGGAAGACTCATAATCATTCCTTCCTGGTAAAACCGGTTGCACTCTTCCGGTCAAGGCAGGAGAACGAGCCGGAACGGACTGGCAGAAAAAAAGGATTCCGGGTCTGGAAACAATCAGGATTTCTTCTTTTTCCGCCGGAAAAAGTTCAAAATCCTTCCCCTCCTCGTCTCCTTCTCAGGCTCCCCGGTATCTGCCGGGACTGGCCCGGGCTGCGGGGGGGAGGACGCGCCCTGTCCCGGGGGAGAGATCATCCGCGTCCCGCAGTACGGGCAGAAGTTTGCAGCCGGAGGAATCCTGTGCCCGCAGTGGAAGCAGAACTGGATCTGTGTCGTTTGGACCTTCGATTTTTCCGGGGCAGGGGATGGTATGGCCTTTGGCCGCTCCCTCGGGGGCGCCTGCCTCGGCGTGGCCGGGATGTCCCGGGGAGGCGGGGACGGGGGTGGGGGCGGTGGCGGGGGTTGAAAGACGAAGGTCTCGGAGAGCGCCCGTGCCTCAGGAGAGATCGGGGGCACCCCTGCCTTTCGTGTATCAACCCCGGGAATCCCTGCGCTTCCTGATTCAGTCCCGCTGTGCTTGATCAGGTGCATCCATTCCTCGGCTTCACTGACCCGGTCCTTCCCGGTATGCACGAAGGTCAGCTTCATGGTCCGGACATCGTCCTCGGAGGTCTGTATCGAGAGGACGAGGATGGGTTCCTGGGCAGGGGAATGTTCGATGTAGCAGTCAACGATCGAGTCCCGCGGGATCTCTTTCGCTGTCACTCCCGCGCCCTTCTCGGCGGGGTCTGTCAGGAAGAGCCGGGAATCCGTCAGGTATGCATCGAAGCGGAATTTCTTGATCTGGATATCAGGTGTATAGATGAGAAGTTCCTCTCCCGGCCTGCAGTATCGTGCTGGGCCGGTGAGTTCCTCCTCTTCCTCGAACGGATCGCTTTCTCCGGTATAATGATCGGTCATCGTTCCTCCTCTCTGGTCAGTACTCACATCAGGTAGTAACCGGGAGGTTAAATGGTTTTTTTTAAAATGGAGGGGGGAATCGTATCCGCAGTGACCGGGATCAGAGCAGGTCATGGATCAACCGGGGGATCTCCGAGGGTCGCTGCGCGACCGGGACTCCCATCTTCTTCAGCCGCTCGATCTTCGACCGGGCATCGCCCTCGCCTCCCTCGATGATCGCCCCCGCGTGACCCATCCGTTTCTCCGGCGGGGCCGAGATACCCGCGATATATGCTGCGACCGGGAGGTCCGTTGATCTTGCCCCCTCCTCTTCGAGCGAACCCCCGACCTCGCCGATGATGACTGCCGCCTTTGTCTGGTCGTCCTCCTCGAACCTGCGGAGCACATCGGAGAACGTCTGCCCGATGACAGGGTCTCCCCCGATACCGACGATGGTGCTCTGCCCGAGGCCCGCCCGAGTCAGCTGGTCAACGATCTCGTAGGTGAGCGTGCCGCTCCTCGAGATGACCCCCACGTGTCCGCGCGTGCAGAGGTGGGCAGGCATGATCCCGAGNTTTATCTCGCCGGGAGAGATGAGCCCCGGGCAGNTCGGCCCGATCACGGCACAGTCATGGAGCCGTGCAAAAGCGATCGCCTTCATCGTGTCGTGGACAGGGATGTGCTCGGTGATCGCAACCGCAAGGGAGAGCCCTGCACTCGCCGATTCCATGATGGAATCGGCTGCTGCAGCGGCAGGGACAAAGATGACACTGGCCGTTGCATCATGCTCGCGGAGGGCATCCCGGATACTGTTGTACACCGGGACGCCGGCTACCTCCTGGCCTCCCTTCCCCGGGGTCACCCCCGCGACGACACCCTTCCCGCCGACCTCGCGTGCATACTGGTTCATGAGGGTGATATGGAAGAGCCCCTGCTTGCCCGTGGCCCCGGTCACGATCACCCCGCTGTTTTTATCGGCGTATATCATCGTGTCGCCTCCACGGCAGCCTTGACCGCCTGTTCCATGGTGTCGAGCATCCGGTATCCGGCAGAACTCAGGATCTCGCGCCCTTCTCTCTCGTTCGTCCCTGCAAGACGGACGATGATGGGCTGGCGGACAGCGGCGGCAATGATCCCCCTCGCTACCTCGTCGCAGCGGGTGATACCCCCGAGGAGGTTGACCACGATGACCTTCACGGACGGATCCTGCGAGACCAGCCGGACGGCATGCATGACCCTCTCCTGGTCGGCGCCCCCGCCGACATCGAGGAAGTTGGCGGCGCTTCCATCGTAGTACTGGATGAGGTCGAGGGTTGCCATGGTCAGGCCTGCCCCGTTTCCGATGACACCGATGTCCCCTTTCAGCTCGACGTACGAGAAGCCGTGTCGTGCTGCCTCTCTCTCCCGCTCGGTCAGGTCGCGGTTCTGGACAATCCCCTGCCGGGAGAGGGCATTGTCGTCGATGACGAGTTTCGCGTCTGCTGCAAAGAGCCCCCGCGGTGTCGTCACGAGAGGGTTAATCTCGGCGAGGATGGCATCTTTCATTCGGAAGGCTGTGTAGTGCCGGTTGATGACGCCCCCTATCTCCCCCGGTGCCCCGGCGAGGAGGTCACGGATCATGAACGGGGGGACGCGTTCCATGAGGACAGGGAGGTATGCCCTCCGGAGAGCCCCGGGGCTGTCCTTTGCCAGTGACTCGATATCCACTCCACCCTGGTCCGAGAAGAGGATGATGGCACCTTTCCTTGACCGGTCGACCGAGATGGAGAGGTAATACTCGTGCTGGATGTCCAGGTACTCCACGGCAAGGACTTCCCTGACAGGGATCCCCCCGATCTCCATGCCAAAAAGGGTGGAGGCACGTTCGATCCCGGAAGACCGGTCTGCAACGACGACCCCGCCCTTTTTCCCTCTCCCGCCGACCTCGACCTGCGCTTTCAGGACGAACCGGTCGCCGAGTCTCTCCATGACCTTCGCGAGTTCCCCGGGCGACCGGATGACCTCCCCCTCCGGGACGGGGATTCCATACTCGGCAAAGATCTTTCTTGCTTCATGTTCCAGCAGTTTCATGCTCTCTCTCCCGCCGATACAAGTTCCATTCCGCGTTTCATGGCCTTCACGTTGAGCGATTCTGTCCCCTTCGGGACGCTGTCAAGGATTGCCTTCTCCAGTGATTCTTCCCTGACAATCCCGGTCGCCCTGACAAGGGCACCGAGCATGATGATGTTTGCGACGATCTCCCTGCCGAGGGTATTCTTCGCCTCGGTCGTTGCCGGTACCTCGAGGAACCGGCACCGGGGACGGGACCGCACGAGGGAGGAATCGAGGATCATCAGTGCGTTCTCGTTCACCTGCACCCCGTACTTCTCGAAGCCCTCCTGGGACATGATCACGAGGATGTCAGGGTCCTTCACCTTGGGGTAGAGGATCGGGGCATCATCGATGATGACGGAGCTCATCGACGCTCCCCCCCGGGCCTCAGGTCCGTAGACCTGTGTCTGGACTGCGTAGTTCCCGTCGTACATGACAGCCGCACGGCCGAGGATGACTGCCGAGAGGATGATCCCCTGGCCACCGAACCCCGAGAACCGGACCTCGTGCCTCACTTTCTCACCCCCATCACGGGCCTGTTCCTGCGGACCATCTCGCCGAGGACGATGGCATCGGCAGGCAGGTCTTTGCCCTCCTCCCGCAGCCTCCTTGCCTTCTCGACCAGGATGCCATGGCTCCTGAAGTACTCGATCTGGTCCAGGGACTGGCGGAACCGGTTGCGCCGCCCGTAGTTCGTGGGGCACTGGACAAGTGCCTCGATGAAGGAGAGGCCGGGGGTCCGGAGACCCGCGTGAACCGCCCTTGTCAGTTCCCTGACATGGTACGATGTCCACCGCGCGACGTAATTTGCGCCGGCTGCGATCGCGAGTTCGCAGAGGTCGAAGGCAGGTTCCGCGGATCCGTACGGCGTCGTCGTGGAGAGTGCCATCCTCGGTGTCGTCGGGCTCCCCTGCCCCCCCGTCATCCCGTAGATCATGTTGTTCATGCAGACAACGGTGAGGTCGATGTTCCTCCGGCAGGCATGGATGAAGTGGTTCCCCCCGATGGCGGCAAGGTCACCGTCCCCCGAGAAGACGACGACGTTTAACTCCGGTTTTGCAAGCTTGATGCCTGTAGCAAAGGCAAGGGCCCTGCCGTGCGTCGTGTGGAGGGAATCGGCAAGGACATAGCCGGGTGCCCGGGAGGAACATCCGATGCCCGAGACAAAGACAGTCTCCTCCCTCTTCCAGCCCATCTGGTCGACGGCAGAGAGGGTGCAGTTGATCACGGTCCCGTTCCCGCAGCCGGCACAGAAGATGTGCGGGAGCCTGTCGGTCCGCAGCCACTCGGAGAACGTCACTTTAAGGCCTCCAGTGCGGCGACGAGTTCTTCAGGCGAATGAAGGGCNCCTCCAAACCGNGGAAGCCGGATGACGGGNACAGANGTGTGCCTCTCGATCTCGCGTGCGATCTGGCCGAGGTTCTGTTCGGGAACGAGGAATGCCCTCGCATTCCCAAACTCCCGGAGTGCATTCTCGGGAAACGGCCAGACGATCCTGAACCTCAGGTGCCCGATACTTTCCCCCGGGTGGTCATGGATGACCTGCTCCACGGTCCGGGCAGGCGACCCGTACGTGACAAAAACGAGTTCTGCATCGGGGTTCGTGACCCTGTAGTCAGCGATCTCGTGCCGCTTCGACTCGACCTTCGCAACGAGCCGCTTCACGAGCTCCTCGTGTACCTTCGGGCTCGTTGTACACGGATACCCCCGCTCGTCGTGGGTGAGGCCTGTCACGTGGACGGAATGACCGCTCCCGAAAGCAGGGAATCCCGGGACGAGGTCGGCGTCCGGGTGGAAGGGGAGGGTTCCCGGTTGCAGGGGTCTCCGCTCCACCCTCGGGACGGCGTCAGGGATCTCTATCCTCTCGCGCATGTGCCCGATGATCTCGTCGGCCATGAGAAAGACAGGGATCCTGAACCTGTCGGCGAGGTTGAACGCAGCAGCTGTTAGCTCGTACATCTCCTGGACACTCGCGGGGGAGAGGGCGATGATGCTGTAGTCACCGTGGGATCCGAACCGGCACTGCATCATGTCTGCCTGGGCAGACATCGTTGGCTGACCTGTAGAGGGGCCGCCGCGCTGGATGTTCACGATGACGCAGGGGGTCTCGGTCATCACGGCAAACCCGATGTTCTCCATCATGAGGGAGAACCCCGGGCCGCTCGTTGCAGTCATGGCCCGGGCCCCTGTCCACGACGCGCCGATGACAGCCGCGATACCTGCAATCTCGTCCTCCATCTGGATGAAGGTACCACCCTTCTTCGGGAGTTTTGCAGCCATGTGTTCGGCGATCTCGGTCGACGGGGTGATGGGATACCCGCCAAAGAAACTGCACCCTGCTGCCAGTGCACCCTCCGCACAGGCAACGTTTCCCTGCATGAACTCGATTCGCGTCAAAACTCCACCGCCACCTTCCTCTTTTCGCTGGGGGCCTCCTCCTCCCACGAGATGGCCTGGTCCGGGCATATCATCTGGCACATGCCGCAGAGGGTCCTGCCGTACAGACCCTGCAGGCGACAGTTCGGACACCTCTCCGGCCTGTCGAGTTCAGGGACGACGATCCCACGCAGGTTGGGTCTCTTCCCCTGCCGGAATATCCTGTAGGGGCAGACCATCGTGCAGAGGTTGCAGCCCTTGCACCGCTTCTCATCGATGACGAGCTTCATGGCAGGGCCTCCCGCGCCGGAGAGAACCTCTTCCTGAACCGGAGCTGGGCATTCCGTGCCACGCCCTCGAAGATGTCGTTTCCCGCGGCATCGATCCCGACGACGAGGGGGAGGTGATCAAGGTCAATCACGTGCACGGCTTCGGCCATCCCGAGGTCTTCGAAGTGGACAGCCTTCAGTCTCATCCGTGACGCAGCCAGTGCCGCACATCCGCCGGTGAATGCAAGGTAGACCGCCCGTCCCTTCATCTGGTCTGCGNCCTGCCGGCTCATGCCACCCTTTCCGATAAGCGCCCGCACTCCCCGGTCGAGGAGGAAACCCGAGAGTGCGTTCATGCGGGCCGACGTCGTCGGTCCGGCAGCGATGATCTTCCCCCCCTGGATGACCGGNCCGCAGTGGTAGATCGCAGCGCCATGCGGATCGAAGGGGATACCCTCCTCCCGCATCCTCTGGTGCGCCTCGTCGCGTGCCGTGTAGACCGTGCCGGAGAGCGTGACGTGGTCTCCTGCCCGGAGCATCAGGATCTCGTGGGAGAGGGGGGTGCAGAGATCGATTTCTGTCACCACTCCACCTCCACCGTTGCCCTCCGGCATGCCCAGCACTGGACATTCACGGCGACAGGCAGGGATGCCGTGTGGCAGCCGGCGCTCTTCACCCTGACGGCAAGGGCCGTCGTCCTCCCTCCAAGCCCCATGGGACCGATGCCAAGCTCGTTTACGGAGTCGAGGAGTTCCCGCTCGAAGTCTGACATGGTGTCTATCGGCAGGAGGAGTGCCTCCTTTGCAGCTGCAGCGGCGCCATCCATGGTTCCACCGATACCCACGCCGAGGACAACCGGCGGACACGGTTTTCCCCCTGCAAAGAGCATCGTCTCTGCCACGAACCGGGCAATACTGCCGGTCTCGGTCGGGAGCATCATGGCGACCCGTGACATGTTCTCGGCTCCGGCCCCCTTGGGAAGGACGGTGACAGAGAGCCTCTCCCCGGGCCTGACGTGGACATCGGGCATCCCCGGCCCTGTATTGTCCCCCGTGTTCCTCCGGGTGAGCGGATCGACGACGTTCGGGCGGAGGGGGACCGTCCGCGTCGCGAGGCGGACACCTTCGCAGACTGCATCAATAAGGTGGCGGGAGAACGGAACATCGGGAGGTACCGTCAGGTAAACCACCGGTACACCGGTGTCCTGGCAGATGGGGACACGGAGAGATTCGGCCATCCGGATATTGGCAAGGATATTCTCTATCTCGCCACGGGCGATCCCGCTCGTCTCCCTGTCCCTTGCCTCTTCCAGAGCCCGGATGACGTCCGGCGGAAGAAATATCTCTGCCTGCTGCAGGGCCCTGCACGTGGCTTGCTTCAGGGCCGCGCAGAGTGCCGAATCCGGGGAAGGGATCATATTGCACATAATGTGTTGATAAAGAGGAATATACATTGTGATGGAGTGGTTTTGAACGGAGAGCTGCGCTGTCGCCTTCGAACGAGAGGAGGAGAGCAAAAGGGTAGAGTGGTTTTTTTAAAAACCGGTTGCCGGTGAAGGGGGCATATCATTCATGCCATTCCGGTTCCCCGCTCTCAAAAGAGAAAAATGCACCCCGATTATGAATAAACTGATGAAAATATGGGAAAAATGTTCTATGCCTGTTTTGCTGCAGGGGCACCGGGGACAGGTATCTCCCTGATGACGATGCGGGTGGGGGAGGGGAGCTTGTGGCTCCCGGAACGGAGTGCCTCTTTTGCCTTATCCTGGAACTGGGGGGTCGTATAGACGGAGAAGACCTCCTGTCCGGGAATCACCCGTGCTGCCGTTCCGACAGCCTTTCCAAAGGCAAGGCGCATCCCCTCGGAGACACGGTCTGCACCCGCACCCGTTGCCTGCTTGTTCTCCCTGAGCACGTGGTGGGGGAAGACGCGGAGCTTGAGCCGGTAGTTCATCCTCCCGATGTCCTTGATGAGCTTCCTGTTGATGCTGATGCGGGCGGCCTCGAGCGCGGTGTGGCGGATCTGGCAACCTTCCTCCACTGCAAGGGAGATCTGCAGCGGGAACGGGTCTGTCAGGTTCCCCATGTCGAACTGGACAACCTTGCTGCCGGGAATCCCCCCCATGTATTCCCTGCGCGTGTAGGCTTTCTTTGCAAGGTTCCGGTACATCTTTCCTGGTTTTCGGACCATTCTTCCTGTCTCCTTGTCCCTGTCTGTGCTTTATAAAATGGGAACCTTCTCACTTAAACCTTACTGGAAGCGGCCATAAACTCGATGTGATCGAGGACATAACGGCGGATCCGGGCGAATTCAACACCTGTCCTCTCCCGCGGGCGCGGGAGATCGATTGCCACGATATCCCTCACGCGACCGGGACGCGGGGAGAGGACGACGACCCTGTCAGAGAGGAATACCGCCTCGTCGACGCTGTGGGTGACGAAGAGGACAGTCTTTTTCGTCTTCTGCCATATCTCGAGGAGCTCGCGCTGGAGCATGTTCCGGGTCTGGGCATCGAGGGCACCGAAAGGCTCGTCCATGAGCAGGATGCGAGGATTGACGGCAAGGGCACGTGCCACAGCGACCCGCTGGCGCATACCCCCGGAGAGCTCGTACGGGTACATTTCCGCAAAGTCCCGCAGCCCGACGAGGTCGAGATACGCAGTCGCCCTCTTTCTCCGCTCTTCCCTGTCAAGACCCTGTAATTCGAGCCCGAACGCGATGTTATCGATGACCTTCCTCCACGGGAAGAGAGAGTATTCCTGGAATATCATCGTCATCTGGGGGCTTGGCCCCTCGATCTTTTTGCCATCGAGCATGATGGTCCCGCTCGTCGGGCTCTCGAGCCCGGCAACTATCCGGAGAAGGGTCGTCTTTCCGCAACCTGATGGGCCGAGGACGGAGACGAACTCGCTGTCCGCGATCTCCAGACTGATGCCGGAGATGGCCTCGACCACAGAGCCGTTGTCAAGTTTGAACGATTTCGAGATATTCTCCAGCCGGAGCGACATGTCAGTCCCGGACCTCCCGCAGCTTCTTTGCCCTCACCGCTCGAGCCCCCGCCACATGAACCACTTTTTCTCAACGCCCTTGAAGATAAGGTCAATGGAGAGACCGATGAGGCCAATGATGATCATCCCGGCGATGATGAGGTTTGTCTGGCCGAAGTTGTAGGCATACAGGATAAGGTACCCGAGCCCCTGGGAGATGCCGGGCAGCCACTCGGCAGCGACAACGCACATCCACGCAATCCCGAAACCAACCCTGAGCCCCGTCCATATCGTCGGCGCTGCGCCCGGGAGGATCACCCTGAGGAGAACCTGGCGCTCCTGCGCCCCGAGGGTTGTTGCAACTTCAAGCCACGTCTTCTTGACAGACTTCACGCCGTCGATGGTATTGAGAAGGATGGGGAAGAAGGCGCCGATGAAGATGATGAAGACGATGGATGTCAGCCCTATCTTGAACCATGCGAGGGCAAGGGGAACCCATGCAAGGGGTGGTATCGGCCGGAGAATCTCGATGAGCGAATCGAACAGCTCATTGAGGAGCCGGGATCTCCCCATCAGGATGCCGAGCGGGATTGCAACGAGCATTGCGATGAGAAAGCCAAGACCGACGCGCTGGATGCTGACCGAGGCATTCGCGACGAGGCTGCCTGTCCCGAGCGTGTAGGATGCCGAGAAAGGATGGATGAGGATCGGAACGACGGTTCCAAGGGAAGGGAGGATAAAGGGATTATTGATAATTATGGCGGCAATCTCCCATATCCCCACGAGAAGGAGGGGAAGGAGGAATTTTTGATACCTCATTATCCCCTAGGTTTAGCCTTCCCTGATAGATAAACCGCTTGTCTCGAGGGAGTACCGCATCAGGATATCCTGGATGGATCCCTTTCCCGGTGCGGCAATCTTCAAGGGTGCTCCGGCATCGGATCTCTCCTTTGCCCATGCAACAAAACCTGCCCAATCCGCTGCCGGTGACTTCATGCTCACGACGACCCCGGAGCCCTCGTCGTTGAGGGCCATGATGATCTTGACAGGTGTTCCCTTGTCAGCAGCGGCAATGGCAGGCGGGTTTCCGACGAGGGCGTACTGGATGTTTCCTGTCGCCATCAGCTGCATCAGCTGCGGTCCTGCATCGCCGGAGATGAGCGTCAGCTCTGCAACCTTCTGCCCGTTGACGATGAGATCGGCAGCATCCGGACGTGATGCAGCAGTGTTCTGCGGTTTTATGCAGATACCATAGGTGTCATTGAAATACTGCCATTTCTTGATGGCAACGAAGAGTGCGGCATGGTGGTCAGACATCAGGTACCCGACGCCGGCAGGAGAACTGACAGGTGAGGGCGTGGTGATCCTCCCGGAGGATACCATCTTCTCTGCTGCGGTGTACGGCGAGGAATCGAAGAGCAGGGAGAGTGTCTCTGCATCGGTCGAGTTCTTCAGGGATCCCGAGAGGACTCCCAGTTCCCTCTGGGCATAGACGAACTCGAGGTTCGACCTCTTCCATGCATCCGATGGCTCGTTGACGAACTTCACGGTCGGGAACGCCCGCGAGAGGACCTCGACCGAGGAGACCGAGATGTCACCGTAAGTGAAATTGCCCTTCCCCGCGAGCCAGTCAGCGACTATCTCGGCACTCTCGTCCGGGTGCTCCCCGAGGTACCGGGTCGAGAGAATGAGCGCTGCAGTCAGGGCGTTTGTCAGGTCAGGGTTGTTTGCGATGGCATCAGATGTCGCGGTGAAGACACAGCAGGGATGGTTCTTCCACCGTCCTTCCGGCGGCATATCACCCGAGTACACGAGGACCCGCCCGATATGTGCAAGGGGTGCAACCTCGACGAACGGCTGCCATGCGATATACCCGTCGATCTGGTCCGTCCCGAGGAGGGTGGGCATCGGCCCTGTCCCCTTGGTATAGGTCAGGATCACGGTTCCACCGGAGGCCGGTGGCGTGTGTGCAGGTGACGTTGTGCACCCGGCTATCAGGAGAAGCGCAATGACCAGTCCTGCAATGAGAGAGAGGTGTAGGTGTTTCATGGGCTGATCTGTATGTTCCTTTCCATATAAATTCTCCGAAAACTGCACATTTTTTATCCAAAAGAAATTTTAAAGAAAAAAATATTATAGTTTTGTATCAATTATATTGACAATTGTATAAATTTTGCCCAGGCAGGGGACAAAGTGTCACAGAGTTACCCGGTTCCGTATGGAGGGAGGTTTCGTGATAGCAGACCCGGTTGAAAAGATCATCAGGGCAGCGCTCGTCTCGGATGAAGAGTTCTCGGGTGTCCTCCGCGATGTGATGAAGAGAGACCTTCGGATCAGCGTGAAAGACCTGTCGCAGATGAGCGGGATTGCACCGAGTTCGCTCTACAAGATCGTCCATGGCCAGAGGTCGCCGAACCTCTCGACGCTGAGGTCTCTTATAAGTGCACTGCGAAAGATATCGCGGTCCCCGGAAGGGGAGTTTATCGGACTGATTGCGGCACGACCGGTGCTCGATGTCATCCAGGAGAGGAACGTGATCGTGGACGGGAGGCGCGTCAGGGTCCGGGAGTACCCTGTCCATACCATGGAGGAGGCAATCATCAGCGGTCTCCGGGCAGAAAGGGAAGGCGCAATTGCCATCGTCTGCGCCCCGATTGTCAGCAGTGTCATCGAGCAGATTGTCACCGTCCCGGTCGCGACCATCATCCCGCGGGATTCCGTCCAGAGGGCAATCGAACTTGCCGCACGGAAGGCGTGGATTTAATCTCCTGCATTCTCCAATGTATGGAGAGACATGGACAGGAAGACAGAGGACGTGATCCGGAGGGGCCGCCTTGCAGGGGAGAGGAGCGGGGAGATGATGCATTTCCTCTCCTCGATGGATGCGGACCGCTGCATCGCGGACGCAGACATCCTCGTGGACATGGCCCATGTCCTGATGCTCTCCAAGAAGAACATCATCGACAGGAAGACGACGCAGGCTCTCCTTGCAGCACTCCTCGATCTCTATGACAACGGTATCCCGGACTCTGCTTTCGATGACCGCTTCGAGGATATCCATGCAGGAATCGAGTCATACCTGATCTCCACCATCGGGGAAGAGTCCGGTGGCAGGCTCCACATCGGGCGATCGCGCAACGACGAGGTTGCGACCTGTCTCCGGATGAGAGTCCGGGAAGACATTGCGCGGCAGCTTGCGATTCTCCTCAGTCTCCGGAAGGTCCTCCTCGATCGTGCAGGAGAGAACATGGAGACGGTCATGCCCGGTTTCACGCACCTCCAGCACGCCCAGCCGACAACCCTCGCTCACCACCTCCTCGCGCACGAGGCTGCATTTTCCCGTGACTTCGAGAGGCTCTCTGATGCTTTTTCCCGGGTGAACAGGTGTCCGCTCGGAGCCGCGGCGTTCGCATCGACAGGGTACCCCATCGACCGCGAGCTCGTGGCATCCCTGCTCGGTTTCGACGGCATCCTCGAGAACACGATGGACGCCGTCTCCTCTCGTGACTTTGCCCTCGAGGTCCTCTCTGATCTCTCCATCATGATGGCGCATGCAAGCCGGCTCTGCGAGGAACTCGTGCTCTGGAGTTCCCGTTTCGTCCAGTTCGTGGAACTTGAGGATGCCTTCTGTTCGACAAGTTCCATCATGCCGCAGAAGAAGAACCCGGACAGTGCGGAGATCATGCGGGCAAAGGCGGCCTCTGTCCTCGGGGCGGCCACTTCTGCCTTCGCCATCCAGAAGGCCCTCCCCCTGAGCTACAACCGCGACCTGCAGGAGATGACACCGTCCCTCCTGCGGGGTATCCGCGATGCAAAGCACAGCACGAGGATCCTCGCCGACATGCTCGCATCGGCATCGTTCAATGCGGGCCAGATGGCAGCCGAGGCGGGGAAAGGTTTCTCGACGGCAACGGATCTTGCAGACCACCTCGTCCAGAAGTTCGTGATGCCGTTCCGGACTGCCCATACACTGGTGGGAAAGGCCGTCTCTGAGGGAAGGCTCGACCTTGCCACCCTCGACCGTGTCGCAGAGGAGGCGGGACTTTCCAAGCCCTCAGCCCTTGGACTGACGCAGGAGGAGGTGGATGCAGCCCTTGACGTGAGGGCAGGCATCGACCGGAAGAGGGCACCCGGCGCCCCGTCACCCTTTGCGGTGAAGGTATCCCTTGCAGCACGGCGGACGGCCCTCGAAAGCGATACCCGGCTCCTCGAGGAGAGGCGGACAGCCCTCTCGGAGGCCATCCGGCGACTGATTAGTGATGCACGCCGGGAGGCAGGCTGATGAACGGTCTCTCTCCGGGTGACAGGGTCTCGTTCCTCCTTGGCGGGGAACAGAGGACCGGGACGTACATCACCGGCAGGGATGGAATGGCCGTCCTGAAACTGGACAGCGGGTACAATATCGGGGTCTTTCCGGAGGACTGCACCCTCCTCGAGCGGTACGCACCTTCTCCTGCAGTCACGAAGGAGATCACGCAGGATCCCTCCCTGCCCCGGCTCTCCATCATATCCACCGGCGGGACGATCGCGAGCAGGATCGATTACCGGACAGGCGCCGTGACGAGCCAGTTCGATGCTGCAGATATCCTCCGAGCCATTCCTGGTCTCCGGGACATCGCCCGGTACACGACGAGGAAGATCTCGACCATCCTCTCGGAGAACATGACACCATCCCTCTGGCGCGACCTCGCCCGGGCAGTCTTCAGCGAGATCAGGGACGGGGCCCGCGGGGTCATTGTCACGCACGGAACAGATACGATGGGATACTCGGCCGCAGCCCTCAGCTTCATGCTGGAGACGCCGGTCCCGGTCGTTTTCGTCGGGTCGCAGAGGTCTGCGGACAGGCCCAGTTCCGATAACCAGATGAACGCTCTCTGCAGTGCACGCGCGGGAACAGCCGATCTCTCCGGGGTCGTCGTGGTGATGCACGAGACAACGAGCGACGACCGGTGCGCGATCCACAGGGGGACACGGGTGAGGAAGATGCACACCTCGAGGCGGGACGCGTTCCGGAGTATCGGCATTCCCCCGATCGGGTACGTGAGCTACCCGGACCTCGAAATCACTCTCTCCCCCGATGCCCGGAGACGCAAGGAGGGAGAAGAACCCGTACTGCATGACCGGCTCGNGGAGAGGTGTGCACTCGTCCAGTTCTACCCGGGAATGCCANCGGAATCGATCCGGCAGTTTGAATCCTGCAGGGGGCTTGTCANCGCAGGTACCGGACTTGGACACGTGAGCTCCGGGATGGTTCCCGTGATACGCGACCTCATCGCGGGAGGGACGATGGTCGTCATGACCTCCCAGTGCCTCCACGGGCGGGTCTGCGACCGCGTCTATGACACCGGCAGGGATCTCCTCGAAGCAGGCGTGATCGAGGGAGAGGACATGCTCCCCGAGACTGCCCTTGTCAAGCTGATGTGGGTCCTTGGTAATGCGAAGGATGCCGGTGAGGCACGGGCGTTGATGCAAAGGAATCTGAAAGGAGAGTATTCGCAGAGGTCACTGGCATGGGAGACAGCAGGGAACGCCTGACAGCCGGGATAGAGATCCACCAGCAGCTGAACACGCGGGAGAAACTCTTCTGCCACTGCCCTCCCGTCATCCGTCCCTTCGATGAGCGGAACGGGGAGTTCTACCGGTATCTCCGGGCCACCGAGAGTGAACTTGGCGAGATCGACCGGGCAGCTGAAGAGGAGATGAAGAACCTCCGCCGTTTCTGCTACTATACCTACGATACCACGTGCCTCGTGGAGAGCGACGAGGAACCCCCCGCTCCCCTGAACATGGAGGCCCTCTCCATCTGTCTCCAGATCGCCAAGATGTGCGGGATGACCCCGGTTCCCCAGGTCCACACCATGCGCAAACTCGTGATCGACGGATCGAACACGAGCGGTTTCCAGAGGACTGCCCTCGTTGCCGTGAACGGGAGCCTTCCCGGCGGGGTCGCAATAGAGACGATCTGCCTCGAGGAGGAGGCTGCCCAGCGGGTGGAAGGGGACACCTTCTCCCTCGATCGCCTTGGAATCCCGCTCGTCGAGATCACGACGGCCCCCTGCATGCATACACCGGAGGAGGTGCAGGAGGTTGCACGGTACCTCGGCATGGTGCTCCGGTCAACAGGCAGGGTCCGGAGGGGTCTTGGGACGATCAGGCAGGACATCAACATCTCCATCCCCGGCGGTGCGAGGGTCGAGATCAAGGGAGTCCAGGAGCTCGACCTCATCGCGGAGGTCGTCCGGAGAGAGGTAGAGAGACAGAAGAACCTCCTCTCGATCCGTGACCGTCTCGCTGCCCGCTCGGCTTCTGTCGATTCCACCATAAGGGATGTCACCCGTATCTTCTCCGGGACCGGCGCGAGGATCCTGAAGAGAGCCCCCTGCATCCTCTCCGTTCTCCTCCGGGGGTTCGGCGGACTCGTGGGCGAGGAGATCCAGCCGGGACGGAGGCTCGGGACGGAGATCTCGGATTATGCAAAGAAGTGCGGGGTGGGGGGGATCTTCCACACCGACGAACTTCCCGCCTACGGGATTACGGGAGAGGAGGTCGGGGCACTCCGGCGGGAGACCGGTGCAGGCGAGGAGGACTGCGTCGTCCTCGTTGCAGCAGAGAGGGGGAGGGCTGAATGCGCGTGCCGGCAGGTCATCAGGCGGGCAGAGATGGCCCTTGCCGGCGTCCCCGAGGAGACACGCCGGATGGAAGAGACCGGGAACACGTCATACATGCGACCGTTGCCGGGAGCAGCAAGGATGTACCCGGAGACAGATGTCCTGCCTGTCCGGATATCCCGGGAGTTCTGGGAATCCCTTCCCGTACCCGAGCTCCTCGAGGACAGGGCCGCCCGGTTCGTCTCCCGGCTCGGCCTTGACCCTGCCCTCGCCCGGCAGGTGGCCTATTCCGAGCATCTCCCGCTCTTTGAAGAGGCTGTCCGGAGGGGAATTGCACCACCCCTCGCTGCCCGGACACTCCTTGCCACTATCAGGGAGATCTCCCGCGAGGGGCTCGATACAGCCATTCTCCTCGATTCCCGCGAGTCCGGGGGTGAACCGGCAGGAGATCCGCCCGTCCTTTTCGTCCTCACGGCCGTTTCAGAGGGAAAACTCTCCAAGGAGGCAGTCCCCGCGGTCCTCCGATCCATCTGCGGCGGGACCGATCCTGCGACTGCAGTTGCATCATATGAGACACGGATCTCTGACGGAGAACTCCGGGCAATTGCCGACAGGGTCGTCCGGGAGAGACTCGCATTCGTGCGTGAAAAGGGGAGGTCGGCACTGGGCCCGCTCATGGGACCCATGATGAAGGAGGTCGGGGGGACCGTGGACGGGAAGAAGGTGTCGCAGGTTCTCCGGGAGGCAATAGAGGATGCACTCGGGGCATCCCTTCCCCGTTCCTGAAGGAAGTATTAAAAGAACCGGTGGCATATAAAATAAGGAGTTTATCTATGGGAAAGACAGGATCCGTTCAATGGACACAGGTCAAGGGAGTGAAGGGCCAGATCCGCCTTGTACCCCGCGCGGAGGGTGAGCTGAAGAAACCCGGGCCGAACCAGAGGTTCAAGGCAGGAGCATCGGTAAAGAAGCTGGAAGAGGCAACCGGTGAGGGTCACGGCGGTTTCCGGGGACGTTCCGGTGGGCGTGGCGGCCGGGGCGGCGGCCGGGGGAGGGGGTCTGAGTCGGGACCTGTCGCAAACCCCATGGTGAGACGCGCCATGCGCCGGTCCAAAGCCTCTGTCCTTGGCGCAAAACAGAAGTCTTCCCGGTAATTTTCTTTTTTTCCAGAACAAGATTGTGCAGAACAGGGTTTTTCTGGCAGGCGTCCTTTTTATTCCGGAATGCCCGGGAAGAGAGAACCGGGCAAAGAACNTCTCTTCCATTCTCTCTTTCCCAATCCTGTGCCGGGCGACACTTACTTTGGGCTTTGGGAACCCCTGTGACAGAGCAGATTAAACCCCTTCCAGAAGTATATTGTATCTCAGACAGGGAAGTGAAAGTATGGACCCAAAGGCCGCAATCAAACATTACCAGTTTGCAGAGAGGGCAAAGAGCGAGCTGATCATCTGTTCCCAGCTGACCATAGCCCTTGCCGGTTTTCCGGAGCAGGAAAGACCCGGCGGAAAACGGATGCTCGTTCTCCTCCTCGAGGCAGTCCGCTCCGAGCTTGAATTTGCATGGAAGGGCACGGAGTCGCAGGAGTTCCGGAAAGCCATAAACCTCCTCTCGGAATCGATCAGCCTCGCCGAGAGTGACAATTATGGTGCAGCATCTCTCAAGATCAGCGAGTCGATCAGTGCTGCAACGACCGCAGCGCAGGCAGCATGGCAGGTTCTCGGCGAGCATGGACTCATCTGAATTCCACGAGTTTCTCGTGAGCCGCTCTTCGGTCCGCGAATTCCGGAACGAACCGGTGCCTGCAGAATCGATCACGTACATCCTCGACTGTGCAAGCACCGCGCCGAGTGCGGGGAACCTCGAGGCATGGGACGTGGTCATTGTCGATAAAGATACCATCAGGGAGGATCTCTCGGATGCCTCCTACGGGCAGGAGCACGTGCGGGAATCCCCGACCCTCCTTGTTGTCTGTGCCAACTACGTCAGGTCGATGTCGCAGTACGGAGAGAGAGGCATCCTCTTTGCCCTGCAGGACGCGACGATTGCATGCACCTACATGATGCTTGCGGCCCATGCACAGAATCTCCAGACATGCTGGGTCGGGGCATTCGTTGAGGAGGATGTGAAGACAATACTCGGACTCCCGGCACACGTGCGGCCTGTTGCAATTCTCTGTGTCGGGAAAGGTCCTTTTCCCGCGAGGCTCACGGAACGATTGCCCGTGGGAGAGCATGTACATTACAATGCGTGGTGATGGTGGCAGATGCCTGATTATCTGGTTATCCTTGAAGGGGCTTTCATCGTCAGGGATGTCGCATCCCTCGATGACGCCGTGAGCATCGCAATATCCGAGGCNGGAAAACGTCTCAACCCTGTTGCAGCATACGTCGACGTCGAGGTCGGGATGCTNGCCTGCCCGTTCTGCGAAGGGGAGCTGAACAGTGCCCTCGTGGTTGCAAAAACGGCACTCGTGGGGCTCCTCCTNGAGATGAAGGTCTTCCGGGCGGAGTCGCCCGAACACGCGACCCGNATCGCACGGTCGGTCATCGGAAAGGCTTTGAAAGATGTACCTCTCGAGGTCAAGGAGGTAACCCCCCTGTGATCCACNTCGTCGGGCACACTGCCATCGACCATATCTGCCGTATCCGGGACTTCCCCCCTCCCAACGGGTCCGTCACCATCATAGAGAGGAAGGTTTTTTTCGGGGGAGGAGCTGCAAACATCGCGGCCGGGATTGCACGCCTTGGAGTCCCCTGCACCCTCGTCAGTGCTGTGGGGGAGGACTTTTCCCCGAGCGGGTACGATGCATGGCAGAAATCACTCGGAATCAGGCAGCAGCTCTTCCACGTGGAGGGTGCCCATACCCCGACAGCGTTCATGTTCACGAACGAGCAGGGAGACCAGATAACATTCTTTGAATGGGGAGCATCGGAGGTATTTGCAACAGCCCCGGCACCCGCGCTCCCGTTCGTCCACATGGCCACTGCCGACCCGGATTTCAACGTCAGGATTGCAAGGAACGCAGGCTTCTCCACGTTCGATCCCGGGCAGGACCTCCACCGGTACTCCGCGGAACAGCTGGACTCGATACTCTCCCATGTCGGTATCCTCTTTGCAAACCGCCACGAGGTGGATGGGATGTGCAGGATGCTTGGTGTCACAAGGGAAGCCCTTGCAGCCCGGGTCCCGGTCGCGGTATTTACGGCCGGAGCGGAGGGGAGTGAGCTCATCACGGGAGGCGAAAGGACACATATTCCTGCCGTCACGGTGGAGATGGTCGACCCGACGGGTGCGGGGGATGCCTACAGGGCAGGCTTCCTTGCCGCATTCCACAGGGGGTACGCTGTCCCTGACTGCTGCAGGATTGGCAGTGTCACCGCGTCTTTTGCAGTCGAGAGAGCAGGATGCCAGACGAACCTTCCGACCTGGGAGGAGATGGAGAAACGATATACCCGTATATTTGGAAATCTCCCGGAACCTCCCGGTGAAAGGTATCCCGGACGGGGGATGAGGCCGGGATGAGCACGGCAGTAGCTGGCGGAGAGGTGAGACTCGAGAGGCTTGCACGGTATCTCTTCAGTGCCCCCTCGTGGCCCGTCTCCCTTGCCATTCTCTGCATCCTCGGTCTCGTCCTTGACATCGTCTTCCAGAGGGTCGGGATTTACCCTTTCGCCGGGACGCTCTTCTTCACCTTCCCGGCCCTGGCTGCATTCGTCCTTACCAAACCACTCGTGAACCTCCTGGGAGGACCCATGACATGGAACAGGTCTGCTCTCCTTGCCCTCTCCTGTGCGGTGCTCGGGATGCTGATCCTGCTCTGCGGGCTCATCATATCTCCCTCCCTCCTTCTCCTCTCCTATGCAATCACGCTCGGGTTCATCCTCGGTCTTCGCCTTCTCGTTCTTGCTGCCATCGCTGATTACCGCATCACGAGGATGTTTCTCCCGGCGGCAACCCAGAGCTTCGCAGGGATCCTTGTCGGTGCACTCGTCTTCGAACAGGTGTTCCTCCCCCTCTCCCTCCTCCTCCAGGCGATGTTCTGCGCTGGTTTCACCATCCTTATCTGGCTGATTGACAGGCCCCTCTACCGTGCCTTCCACGTGCGGGGCCTTGACTTCATCAACTCCTTTCTTGCGCACCTGACAGATGGATCAAAGGCCCTCGAGGAGTACTTCGAAAAGATTGGAGAGGAGGTGACCGTCCCGCAGGTGACCATCTTCTTCTCCCGGCACGATCGCCGGGGACTGCTGATCACGATACCGAACGTGCACCCCGGACCCGTGGGCGAGATCGGGGGAGGTAACCTTCCGAGGGGTATGCAGGAAGGGTTTGACGAGCTGGTGATGGTCCCCCACGGGGCAGCAACGCATGACTTCAACCCTGTCTCCGGGAAAGAGATCCCAAAACTTGCAGATTCCGTGAGGAAAACCCGCAAAACGCTTCGGTTCTCGCCCCTTGCCTCGAAATCGCTGCGCTTCTCGGAGGGGTCTGTATCACTCCTCTGCCAGGTCTTCGACAGCACTCTCCTCCTTGTCAGCACGCGGTCTCCCGAGCGCACCGAGGATGTCGATTTCAACATCGGGATGACGATCATGGGGGAGGGACACCGTTTCTTCGAGAACGTGGGGTTCATCGATGCCCATAACTGCTCCGCAGGGGATGTCAGCTACGTCCTGCCGGCGACCCGGCTGGCCATGGAGTACTACCGGGCAGGCATGCACGCGATCAGGGAGATGCCAAAAGAGGCACGGTCACCCTTTGAACTTGGCATCTCCCATGTCCGGGTGCCTTTCACGCGGGAACAGGGTTTTGGGGACAATGGGATCCAGCTTGCCGTAATCAGGGTCGGCGGTCAGACGACCGCTTATGTCCTCTTCGACGGGAACAACATGGAGGCAGGCGTCAGGGAGAGGATACGCGACCACCTCCTCCTCCGGGTGGACGAGGCCGAGGTGATGACCACGGACTCCCATGTCGTGAACACTGTCAGGGGGAGAAACCCGATCGGTCTGCACGTTCCGGTGGATGAGATCATCCCGTGGGTCGACCGGGCACTCACCCTCGCCATGGCAGACCTCTCGCCCGCGGAGGCCGCCGGGAGCACTGCATGGTGCGAGGGGATCAGGGTTTTTGGGTCTCACCGGATAGCGCAGATGGCAAGCACTGTCAACACGATGCTCATCTTTATCCCGTTCATCAGCGCGGGCATGCTCCTCCTCGTATTCCTCCTCTCCATTCTCACGTACCTGCTCATCGGATGACCCCCGGAAAGCGCCCAAGACCAGATGGAAATCCGAAAAGATACTGGAAGAGCAGGGGATTATTTCGAGCATCACGACCGATGGGGAACCTTCCGGTGCACATCAAGGATAATGTCTGGCAATGGAGAAGGGGAACGAACGATTCCCGTCAGTCGAGAAGAGAGGTTCGAGGAATGGGGACCATCATGATCCAGGTGGAACAAACCATTGATGCGTGAGAGTATCAGGCAACGATCAAATGGAGTATCAGCATTTCCAGCCCCGGACCATGCTGGTTTCACTCATCAGGTTACACCCTTCACTATATAAATTTTTTGTATTTTTGCAGGAGAAAAGACGATTAAAATGCCTGTTTTATCCTTTGTTAACATACTTTCCTGTCCCTGACAAAAATGGTTCGTCATCTCCCTTTATTGGAAACGGTTACGTCTGCTGACTGCCGGCACAGGCAGGGGAGGGTCTCCCGGATAAATTCTGATATTTTCGCTCTATTTCTCATTCAGGGTCACTATCTGTGTCTNACGCCACATTTACATGGTCCGGCGATCCATTACGATNCGGTGACATCATGAGGCAGGTTTCAGTCTCAGTCCTTGTCCGGGCTGGTTTTGCCCGGCGGTCTGGCAGGGGAATTGCGTTCTCTCTCGATGAAGGTTCATTTTACCTGACTGCCGAGGATCTGGCGCACCTGAAATCTGGCCGGAATGCTGCGATCATCAACGACCAGGGTGACTGGGAGGGGACGGCATGGCTCTCTCCTGTCCTTGCGACACAAAAGCGCGAGCTGACATTCCTTCTCCATAACAGGCTCTATTCAGTCGGAATGCGGGAGGTCTCCTCACTTCTCAACAGGGAAAAATCAAGCATCGTTGTCCGTGAATATCAGAATGCTNCAGGGAAGAATCCCTCTTCCCGAAAAAATTTTTCCTNGAGCGGGAGCGATCGATCTGGAATTTTCCCCTGACCCGGGCAGATATAACCGGGATGCACTACAGTGGCCAGCTGTCCGATACGCGTAAATACACGAAGACATTTCCCAGGAACGCGCTGACCGCGATACGAATAAGAAGGGAGGGATGCTTTTATTGATCATGACCCCGTAAAAGAGGTTTACGATGCGCATACTGCTGGTTGACGATGACCCTCTTTTGCCGGACCTGATCCAGAAGTTCCTGGAAAAGGAAGAACAGGTACAGATCGAGGCANCCCGATCCGGGTCCGAGGCTCTCGATAAGATTACGCGGGGCCAGTACGATGCGATTGTACTCGACTATGAACTGCCCGGAATGGACGGACTCGATCTCCTCCGGATGATCAGGAGGCGCTCTGATGAGATCCCCATCATCATCTTTACCGGAAAGAGCCGTGAAGAGATAGCAATCAGGGCACTCAATTACGGGGCTGACTATTACCTCCAGAAGAAGGGAGATCCCCGGATCAATTTTCTCGAGCTCTTCCACATGATCAGGGAGGCTATCAGGAGATACGAGCTCAATCTCGAGCTGAAAATGAGGGAACGCCGTTTCCGCGAGACACTCGAGAACATCAATCTCATCGTCTTCCAGGTCGACAGGGACCAGAAGATTACGTTCTGCAATGATTTCTTCCTCGGAATATGCGGTTTGGGAAGAGAGGAGGTCGTTGGAAGGTCTTTTACTGAATTACTCGTCCCTGAACATGAAAGACAGAAAGTGTACCAGCTGTTCTCCTCTGCAATGTCTGGTGACCCTGATACACGGTATTTCACGTGCAGCGTGAAGAATGCTCAGGGCGAAGTCCGGAGGATTGCCCTCAACAACACGGTCCTGAAAGATCCAAACGGGCAGAATGCCGGTATTTCCTGCATTGGACAGGACATCACCGAGAGGGAGAGGGAAGAAGAAGAAAAAGCCGAGTCAGAGGAGAGGCTGAAGGTTCTCTTTGAGTATGCACCGTTTCCTTACTTTATCTCCGACCTTAGGGGGACCTTCATCGATGGGAACCATGCTGCGGAGCTCCTTGTCGGGTTCTCCCGAAAAGAGCTCGTGGGGAAGAACTTCCTCGAGAGCGGGCTGCTCTCTGCGGAAGACATCCCAAAAGCAATCAGCCTGCTTGCCAGGCACGTCAGGGGGGAGGCAACAGGTCCGGAAGAGTTCATCCTGAACCGGAAGGATGGAAGTCTCGTGATTGCAGAGATCAGGAACCAGCCGGTCAAGGTGAAGGGACAGACCATTGTCCTCGGTTCAGCCCATGACGTGACCAGCAGGCATGCTGCCGAAGAGTCCCTCCGGAGGGCCAATGCAAAGCTCACGCTCCTCAATATCATCACGCGCCACGACATCCTGAACACTGTCACTGCGCTCCTGCTTTACATTGAACTTTTAAAAGAGAGTTCAAAGGACGACACCCAGAAGGATACCCTTTCGAGAATCGAGATGCTCGCGCAGACCATCAAGAGGCAGATAGAATTCACCAAGATCTATCAGGACATCGGGATGGGAACACCGCAATGGCAGCAGATCGAACCGATCATCGAGCGGGAGAAGACGATGTTGCCCGTTCCCGGCGTGACCATCTCGCACGACACCGGAGGCATCGAGGTCTATGCTGATCCCCTCCTCGAACATGTGATTCACAATCTCATTGACAATTCCCTGCGGCATGGTGGCGGGGTCACATCCATCTGGATAACAGCTCTCCAGGATGACATGGGATTGAAGATCGTATACGAGGACAATGGCCAGGGAATCCCTCCACGGGAGAAGGAAGATATCTTCAGGAGGGGATACGGGAAGAATACCGGTTTTGGCCTCTTTCTCTCGCGGGAGATACTGGGAACGACCGGGCTTACCATCAAGGAGACCGGCATATTCGGAAAGGGTGCACGGTTTGAGATAAGGGTCCCCCATGGATTTTTCCATGTATCGGGAAAGGATGAGCAGATCCCGGATGAGAGCGTGTCAGATACTGGCCAGGAGGAGGGCGAGGAGGCTAGAGGGAGTCAAGGTCAATGATGTACCCCTCGATGCAGTAGCCATCCTGGTGGAGTGCAGGAAATCCCCGCTCCATCACTCTCCGTTCCTCGCCCGGTGCAGGTTGCACGATATACCTGATCCTGTATTCCCTGGCCTTCCTTAACGCTTCCAGGCGAGTGTTTTTGACCTTTTCCCGGTCCCCGGGGTTTATCATGTCATTGAAATTTATCCTCTCCTCCCTGCCATGGCAGAGCGAAGCAGGGAGAAATGAGGACGCGGCATCACCTGCAAGAAGAAAGAGATCGCCCTCGGCTTCCCTGAACCGGAATGTCGCGCACGAGAGCCGGTCAAGCATCCGGGACAGCAGTCTGCACCGCTCCTTCTCCTCGCGCCCCTCGCTGCGGGAGGAGACAAGGTTTTTCACTCTCTTCATGACATCGGAAAGCTGCCCCCGGACATCGGGATTCTTCTCCAGGTAGAGATCTGCACCGAAATTGAGAGCATCGATCACGACATCCTCACGACCCCTTCCCGTAAAGATGATGAAGGGAGTGTCATCACCGAGCGATTTGACTCTCTTCATGAACTCGATGCCGTTCATTCCCGGCATTGCATAATCAGAGATGATGGCATCAAACTTCTGGTTTTTCAGTAATTCCAGTGCTTCGTCCCCGGAAGTTGCAGTCGTGACCCGTATTCCCCTTCCCTTTTCAAGGAACATCTTCGTAATTTCGAGGAACTGCACTTCGTCATCAACGAGAAGAATTGATATCATTGCCNCCCTCCGATACTCTCAATAGTGATCTTTCATGAGGAAATGGACGGTTAATTTATATAAATCACTCGGAGACAGGGATGGTTTGGGCAATTCCTGTTCCTCTGCATTCAAAGAAGAAAGATATATGATATTTTAAACCTACAATTTGCCATTCGATGGTTCCCATACCCGTCATTGAGGTTGGAGATGGAGAATTCCGGTTGAATGCCTTCCTTTTGAAATACTGGTACCTTTTCATTTTCCTTGCGCTTTCCTTGACTCTCACCCTGTTTATTGCATACATATTTTATAGCATGCCCGAAGTCACCACCATCATTTCCTTTGGGAAAATACAACTCGATTTAAAGGTGATCAGCATCAGTGCATCCCTTTTGGTCACATACCTTGGTGTTCTGACCATCCTCTGGACTGCATTTGAAAAACCGGTCAACCGCCCTATTTTCTACTATTTCATCGGGATAGAGGCATTCAAGAGGCTCCTCCTCGTCATCCCTCTCAGCATCCTTGTCCTCGTCCTCACGGTATGGGTCTGCACCCTGTTCAGGGGCGCCCTGATTGTCATCTTCTCCCTGATAGGATTCTGCCTGGGTCTCGTGGTATTCTCCTCGGTCCTCGTCCTCATCAGCAGGACAACGAGGATCCGGAATATCATCATGGGCACAATTTCCTATTCGCTTGCCGTCTTCTTCATCTCGCTCGGGTTGCTCCTCGCTGTCGATATGGGAAGCCTTCCTGATTTTCTCATCCCTTTCATTCTCTTCCTCTATGCAATGGGGGTTGCCTCGGTTTTCTTCATCATTGTCACTCTGATCTTCGAGATCCTGATGCCCCTCTTCCGGGCCACCTGATATCTTCCCGGCAAAAGAGGTCAGGGTATATCATGAAAGGGAGACGGGTGCATGTCTCATATACTCCCGCGTCCATAATGGAGAAGGGGAACCGCGCATGAAACGCACGATATATCACATCATGCTCCTTGTTTTTATCACCCTGCTTTTCTCCGGGATTGCGGCAGGTGCAGGGTTTTCCTGCAGCGAGAAGGATAACGGAAAGACCCTTTCTGCGTCTCCTGGAGACAGTATCGTTCTTGTTCTTCCCGAGAACCCGAGCACCGGGTACAGGTGGGAGATGGAGACAACGGGAGGGATCGTCCCGGTATCGGACTCTTTTTTCCCATCGGATACAGGTCTCATCGGGGCTCCGGGGACGCATCTCTGGCGGTTCATTGTCAAAGGCAGTGGCTTTCAGAAGATTTCCGGAACATACCGGAGACCCTGGGTGCCCGTATCAGGTGGGGAGAAAAAGTTCGTCCTCCACATCATTTCCGTGAGGGGAAATACCATAAATCGACAGGATTCCCCCACTTTTCCAAAGATTACCCCAAAAATGGTATCTCCTGTCTTTCCCTTTCCTCATCCATTGAGAGTCCAGATGGTATAGGTCAGAAGGGTAGCGAAGCTGACCCAGAGGATATAGGGGACGAGCAGGTAAGCGGCTGTCCGGTTTACCCGGTAGAAGAGAACGATTGTTCCTGCAATGGCTCCCCACAAGACAAGGATCTCAATGAATCCAAGGAATGGCGATTGGAGGCCAAAGAACAGAAAAGACCAGATTGCATTGAGAAATAGCTGAATCCCGAAGGTGATGACCGGGACTTTCACATTCTTTCCTGCCAGGGATTCGAGCCATACAAGATACAGGGAGATTCCCATCAGGATATACAGTGCTGTCCAGACAGGGCCAAAGAGATAATTCGGTGGGGAGAAGGAGGGCCTGACAAGAGAAGCATACCATGACCCCGATCCCGTGACCGTAAAGAGGGATCCGATGATACCTGCGAGATTCGCAATGAGGATTGCAGCAATGAGGCGGATGGGCGACCTGAAAAAACCGGATGCCCTGGCACTCTCCGGGGAACCTGTTTCCATGCCCAACGATAAGTCCCTCCGGTTATTTATGGATGCCTTTTGCGGAAGGGAAACCTGTCCCGTTCCCTTTCTGCCATAAAGGCAGGAACGGGCAATGCGACAGAGATCCGACACGGGTATGCATCCATGGTATGTGACAGGGAACCGATACCGGGAATCACCCTGCAAAAGATAGACCGGGACAGGTTCTTCAAATCTCATTCCTGGGGCCCGATGCCCGTTTCACGGCATCCTCATGATCTCGTCTTTTCTGGAGAGATGCAGCGCAGCCCTTGCCATCAGCCGGGCAACACGAACGGGTTCGGGCACGCGGCCATCGAGAACGAAGTCCCTGCAGAGGCGGACAGCGTCCGGGAGATCAAGGCCAGACGATCTCACGTACATCACATGGCCTGACGTGAGTGTCACCGGAACGGGTTTTCCCAGGGAATCGTAGCAGGAGAGACGCCGGTCGTCTCCCGGAAAGAGGTCAGCAATCTTCTCCCTGATCCCATCGGAATGCCGGTACGTGATGACGATGACAGGGAGACCGGTCCTTGCCGAGACCACTTCCGGGTCGATGATATTGTACCACGAGATGATACAGCCACCAAGAAAGATGCAGTTGATGTCTCTCCGGTTCAAATCGGAAAACAGGGAGAGGACACCATCCGTTGCATCCATTCCACCGACCGTGACTTGGGTGAATGCAACCCCGTCGACCCGGAGGTCCTTTCGCATCACGACACCGGCAAGGACAGAAGTGGTGCGGGAAGAGAAACTCTCAGCGATACCGAGAACCCGCAGCCCCTTCTTTGCGATGTGCATGAGAAGGACTTATCAACGTGGATTAAAAAAAATATAACCCGATGGCGATTCCCAGGGAACAGGTCTGTGTCCTCATCCCGACTCTCAACGAAGCTCCCACCATAGGAGAGATCGTCCGTGATTTCCGCGATAGGGGATTTCCCACGATTCTGGTGATGGACGGACACAGCACGGACAGGACCCGCGAGATTGCAGAACGTGAAGGGGCACGGGTTGCTGTGCAGACCGGGAAGGGCAAAGGCAACGCCCTCTCCGAGGCATTCTCGATCATCAATGAACCCTATATCCTGCTGATCGATGGAGACGGGACGTACGATCCTGCCGATTCCGACCGCCTCCTCGCCCCCCTCGAAGAAGGATATGATCACGTCATCGGGGACCGCCTGACAGAGGAGAACCGCCCGGCATTCTCCCGCCTGAACTATTTTGGCAACTACGTGCTGAACAGGCTTTTCAAGACAGCCCATTCGGCATTCCTCTCGGATATTCTCTCGGGGTACCGGGCTTTTTCGAGGCAATCGGTCCTCGAGATGAACCTCCGGGAGGTCGGCTTCGGGATAGAGACAGAAATCTCGGCAGAGGCTGTCAGGAGACGCCAGAAAATTGCAGTCGTCCCGGTCAGTTATCGGAAACGCCCCGGGACACCGACGAAGCTGAACCCGTTCCACGATGGTCTCAAGATAACCGCTACGATCTACCGGCTGGCAAAGATGAGCAACCCCCTCTTTTACTTTGGACTGATTGGGCTCGTCATCATGACTACCGGTCTCTTCTCGGGCATCTACGTTCTCCTCGAGTGGTTCCGCCAGATCGAGCACCTTCCCCTGACCATCCTGACGGTCCTTCTCATCATCGCCGGTTTCCAGATCTTCATGTTCGGCATCCTTTCCGACATGATGCTCGCGATGCACCGCGAGATAATCAGCGAGATCCACGAATTCAGGGAGAAGAACAGGTGAGACCCTGTTCGCGATCTGTTCCCCGTGAATCCCCCAGGGCAGAGCGGTTCAATCCATCCCGGCATGATCGGGATTCCCGGCCGGCACATCCCAAAATAACCTTTATCTCGGACGCGGGCGACATGTATATGCGGTATTTCTCGTGCGATAGTAGTCTAGCGGCAGGACAGGGGCTTCCCAAGCCTCTAACCCGGGTTCGATCCCCGGCTATCGCATTTCCCGATGGATGACCTGGAAAAAGACCTCTTTGCCCTCCGCATCATAGCCGAGAACAGGAAGGGCGTTCTCCGCGATATTGCTACCGTCGTTGCCGGTCATGACGCAAATATCCTCATGATCCACCAGGAGATCTTCGATTCCGGTCCCTGGACGGGAATGGCCGAACTCTACATGGAGTACGACGGGTGCACCGACAGCGGGGAGCTTGTCCGGCACCTCCTCGCACTCTCTCCCGTCAAAGAGGCAAAAATCGTCGAGCCCTTCAGCCACATCTTCGGGACGCGGGTCATCATCATTGGAGGGGGAGCACAGGTTGCACAGGTGGCGCTCGGGGCAGTCAACGAGGCAGACCGCCACAACATCAGGGGCGAACGCATCTCTGTGGACACGATACCCCTCGTCGGAGAGAAGACCGTTGCCCAGGCTGTCGAAGCCGTTGCGAGACTTCCCCGTGCGGCAATTCTCGTCCTTGCCGGATCGCTGATGGGCGGGGATATCTCCCGGGCAGTCGATAAGGTCAGGGAGGCCGGGATTCCCGTCATTGCCCTGAAGATGGCGGGGAGCGTCCCCCAGCATGCGGACATGGTCGTCACTGACCCCATCCAGGCCGGAGTCTTTGCGGTGATGCACGTCAGCAGCAAAGCGGTCTTTGATATCAACAGGGTCAGGGGAAAGGAATTCTAGAGATGGATATCCTGGAGAAGGCCGCCCGGATAATCAGGCAGGACGGCCTCGTTGTCTACCCGACGGACACGATCTATGGGCTTGGAGCCGATGCATTCTCGGACGAGGCCATTGAAAGGGTGTTTTATGCAAAGAAGAGGCCTTTCTCCATGCCCATCTCCGTCGCGGTATCCGATCTCGAGATGGTCTTCGGGATAGCCAGTGTCGATGATCTCGCCCTTGAGTTCATCGAGAGGTTCCTGCCCGGACCAATCACGGTGGTGATCCCCGCAAGGAACTCCGTTCCCGAATCACTGACGGGTGGAATGGGCATGATCGGGATACGAATTCCCGATCACCCGCTGGCACTGGAACTCATCAGGCTCGTCGATTCACCGATCACCGCGACCAGTGCCAACGTTCACGGTGGACGCGACCCGGTCACCCCCGGTGATTGTCATGTCCCTCACGATATCCTCATCGATGGGGGGAGACTCCCCGGGACGCCGAGCACTGTCGTCGATCTCTTCAGCCGGAGCATCATAAGGCGGGGTGCCAGGGTTGTCGAGGTGACGGATTTTCTCCGGGAGACCGGAAGGGAATGAGAGGGAAAAAACCAGTCAGGTTGCGGGACTTCATCGAGGATGAGGACGGATGGCTCTATGCTGTCTCGACGTACGATAATGCGGAGAGAGCCGGCTGCATCCTCCGCTACATCCCTGACAGCGATGGAGACCGGGTAAACAGGGACGGGAAAAGGTACCGGAAGGNCGGATTCGAGGAGGCATACTCCCTCGTGGCCCGAAAAAAACCGGACTACCAGGGCGTATTCCACAGGATCCCCCATTCCGATATCAGGCGTGTCTTAAAACCAGAAGAGGAGATCGGGGAGATATCCCGGCGCGATGCGCGCGTAAAAAGGCTCCTTGCACTTTTCTCTCTCCCTCCGGGAACAGTGGGATGCACGGGATCCTTGCTCTGCGGCCTTGAGAACGATTCCTCGGATATCGACCTTGTCGTATACGGGAGATACTGGTTTTTTGCAGTAGAGATCCTCAAAGACGCAACAGAAAGGGGAGTGCTCTCTCCGATTGATGAAGACACGTGGAGGAGGATATACGAAAAGAGAAACCCTGACCTGGATTTCGAAGAGTTCCTCCTGCACGAGAAGAGGAAATGGAATCGTGGTAAAATCGGGAGCACCTACTTTGACATCCTTTTTACCCGTTCGTACGAGGAGCTGGGTGCATCGTTCCCTGCAAAGGGCCGGGTCCTTGGAAAGCGGACAATCGAGGCGACGGTCACGGATGCCCGTTTTGCCCATGACAGTCCTGCAGTATATGGTGTCGACCACGACGAGGTTTCATCAGTCCTCTCCTTCACCCACACGTACAGCGGACAGGCCCGCGAGGGAGAGGTCATCCAGGCCCGGGGAATCCTCGAGGAACATGGGAATGAGAGGCTTCTCATCGTCGGGACGTCCCGCGAGGCACGCGGGGAGTTCATCCGGTCCCTGACTCTCCTCGGACTGGACTGAAGGGAAATCTTCCCCTGTCCGAAAAAATTTTGGTGATTGCTTAATATGGGCCACAACTATATACTAACCAATGGTGGCCGGATGAATGAACCTGGTAGAACTCACACGATACACGAATAACGAGGAGAGCGTAGAGGGATATCTCAGGGAGCAGGGGATTCTCAAAACATACGAGGAATGCCCATATTGTGGAAGTAAGAGGTTCAAC